>UOFP01000195.1_pt1 | contig 10739 bp, 10 predicted proteins | sample 1988921 | NCBI WGS metagenome assembly UOFP01 (sample SAMEA4712195, study PRJEB27164) | hydrothermal vent metagenome | biome: marine basaltic hydrothermal vent biome; feature: marine hydrothermal vent; material: mineral | place: Pacific Ocean | collected 2011-06-14/2011-07-23 | depth 1719 m | reverse complement strand
ACCTTAATTAACGCTTCAGTTTTTCCAATTGGCTCACCCGGTTATTCAGTTTTCCCAACTGACCAAGGCGGGCAACTCGCTTATTCCACTCTCTATTTCCCTCAACAGGCAGACCCGAAGAGTAAACCCCCGGCTCTGAAATTGACTTGCTGACCAGGCTCATAGCGGTGATCGTGACATTATCGCAAATGTCCAGGTGCCCGACGATCCCCACTGCACCGCCAATAGCGCAATGCTTGCCAATCACACTGCTCCCAGCAACGGCACTATGCCCTGCGATTGCCGTGTGGGCACCAATGCGCACATTATGAGCAATTTGAATCAGATTATCTAATTTAACTCCATCTTCAATAATCGTGTCGCCTATGGCCCCCGAATCGATGGCACAGTTGGCACCAATCTCAACATCATTACCGACAATGACCCGGCCTATTTGCTGAATTTTGAGCCAATGCCCATTTTCATTTGCAAAGCCAAAGCCGTCACTGCCGATGACAACGCCACTATGCAACAGGCAGCGCTCACCAATCTTGACCTCGGCATATAAACTGACATTGGCGTGTAGTCGCGTATCAACACCGATGTCTACATTACGTCCAATCACACAACCTGGGGATATCTGCACACCCTGCCCAATGGTGGCCCCCGCCTCCACAACAACATTAGCACCAATCCAGGCAGAAGGGTCAATTGAGGCACTCTCATCAACAGTAGCCTGGGGGTGAATGCCCCCCGGTTCGCGATGTTCCGGGTAAAGAGAAGCAACCGCTTTGGCGTAGCTCAGATACGGGTCATTAACAATAATGGCGGTTACCGGGCAGCCAGCCGCTTCAGATTCACGCACCAGCACCGCACCTGCAGTGGTCTCAGCCAACTGGTGCTGATATTTAGTATTTGCCAAAAATGTAAGCTGCCCAGGGAGCGCATGATCCAGTGTTGCGACACTGTTGATTAAACCGTCCGCATCACCCACTATTCGCCCATCGAGCTGCAGGGCAAGTTGTGCAACCGTAATCGCCATATCGCCCCTGTACCTATGGAGTTGCGGTTGATTGACTATACTGTTGCTTCAACTGCTCGATCAACTGATCAGAAAGATCGATTTTGTCGCTGGCATAAATAACACCTTCGCTCAAAATAAGGTCATAACCATCACGTTCAGCGAGCTTGATAATCGCTTCGTAGATCTCGCGCTGCAACTTACCGAACTCCTCGTTACGACGGATATTCAGGTCATCACGAAAGGCCTCTTGAGTGCGTCGAACATCACGCTGCATGGTGCGCAGTTCCCGATCTTTGCCATCACGCTGCTCCGGGCTCATCATCAGGCCATCACGGGCGATTACCTCCTCAAGGGCTCGGTATTTTTGTTGCAGCTCGACCAACTCCCGGTCACGCCCTGCAAACTCTTTTTCGAGCAGCGTTCTTGCTACTTCAGCCTGGGGCGCTTGCTCCAGCACTTTAGCGGGGTCTACCGCACCAATTTTCATCTCAGCGACAACGGTGCTACTGCTGCATAAAAGAGCCAAACCAAATAAAATATTACGCATGTTAAATCCTATCTATTATCTTGAGGCCTTTAACGGCCCTTATTTTCATCCTAAGGGATGTAGAATTCATTAAAATACCGCTCTTACTGGTCTTTTTGCCCGCTCTGTCTAGGCAAGTATTCGTTGCGTAGCCCACTATGCGCCCAATACCTGCCTAGACAGAGCGAACAAAAATCCGGTGCAATAACGGTACTTTAATTTTTTCTACATCCCTAATGCTATTAAGAGACCTTTGCACGATTCATATTTGCCTTGCTGGAACAAAAACTATCTTTCGTGCAAAGGTCTCATTAAATCAAAAAGGTGCTCCAATCGTAAACTGGAAACGCTCAAGCTCATCTGATGATTCACTTCGAAGCGGATAACCCAAACTGAAGGTTAACATACCTACCGGGGTGACCCACTGCATAGCAACACCGTGTGAAACCCGTAACTCATCCAGAATGCTTTCACGGGTAAAGGGTATGTTATACCCAAAAACATAACCTACATCGATAAAATAGCTCCAGCGGAAACTGCGTTTATACTCTTCAAAGGGTGAGGGGAAAATCCACTCAAGGCTACTGCGCAGTTTTTTATTGCCACCAATCACTTTTTTACGGGTAAAGGGAATCGGATTACCTGAGTCATCCGTTCCATCAGTCCAGCGCACCGTACTCGAGGGGCCCAGCGAGTTACTCGAAAACCCGCGCATCGAGGTCACACCACCCAGGTAGAAGTTTTCGAAGAAGGGTAACCCCTTGGTATCACCGATACCACGACCATAACCCACGTCGGTGGAGAAGGACAATGAGGTGTTAAAGATCGTCGGCCAAAGGAAGGTCTGTTTGTGGCGAATTTTCAAATATTCCAGCTCACTGCCCGGAAAAGAGTAATCCAAGGTCAGACGTTGTAAATAACCCTCTGTTGCAAACAGGGTACGATCACGGGAGTCGTGACTCCAGCTGGCGCTCACCATGGCACTGCCAAAGTCATCACCGTTATCCTGAACCCAGCCATCTATCTGGGGGCCAACACGGTCTAGCGGGGCATCAATCTTGATTTTCTCATATTCAAACGACAATCGAACCCGATTGTATTCACTCATGGGGAAACCAAAATTCAAACTGGCACCCAACACATCGGTATTAAAATCCGCGACACTGGCACCGCCACCATCGGTTGTTGTGGAGTAGAGACTAAAGCCTCGGCTGACACCATCCAGTGTGTAATAGGGGTTGGTGAAGGAGAGGTTATAAGTAGTGACCGCCCGGCTATTATCAAATGCCAAACGCACGCTCTCACCACTGCCCAAAAAGTTCTGTTCCGTCACCGACGTATTAAAAATCATGCCATTGGTTCCGTAACCCGCACCCACCTGTAAATTACCAGAACGCCCCTCGGTGACCTGAAAATTAACATCCACCTGATCAGAACTGCCCGGCACTGCCGGTGTTTCAACACCCACTTCTTGAATATAACCCAGTCGCTGCATACGGGTGCGTGAACGATTCACTTTTTGTGTAGAGAACCAGCCCCCCTCCATTTGGCGTATTTCACGGCGCAACACTTCATCAAAGGTTTTTGTATTACCCGAAATATTGATACGCCGCACGTAGACCCGTTTACCCGGGTCGGCGTAGATTGTCAGTGCAACCGTTCGATTCTCCTTATCTACATCAGGAACTGCGTTAATATTGGCGAAAGCATAACCCTCATAACCCAAACGTTCACTCAACGCATTGGTGGTTTCGGTTAACGCCTTGCGTGAAAAAACATCACCCGCCGAAAGACGTAACAGTGAGGTTAACTCTGCCTCATCAACAATCAAATTACCCACCAGCTTAACGGAAGAGACGCTGTACTGCTCTCCCTCAACAAGGTTAGCGGTAATGTAAACCCCTTGTTTATCCGGTGTTACCGAGACCTGGGTTGATTCAATCGCAAACTCCAGATAACCACGATCCATGTAGTAAGAGCGCAGAGTCTCGATATCGCCCAGCAGCTTCTGTTTGGAATACTTATCTCTGGAGCTGAACAGCGAAATAAGGGGTGCCTCACCCAGCTCCAGGCGCGACAGTAGTTTTTCATCACTGAACGCTCGGTTGCCCACCAAATTAACCTGATGAATACGCGCCACATCACCCTCATCAATCTGCACCTTTATTTCAACCAGATTATCACTACTCTCGGTCAGTTCACTGGTGATAGAGACTCCGTATTTACCTTCACTGTAGTATTGACGCCGCAGCTCTTGGGTTATCTTCTCCAGTTGAGAGGGGTTGAATATGCGCCCTTCAACCAACCCAAGGTTCTTCAGCACCACCTCTAGCTGGTCATCGCTGATCTCTTCATTGCCATCAAATTCGATCTTGGCAATCGATGGACGCTCTTCAAACTCAAGCACCAGAACATCACCACTGCGCCCCAGTCGAATGTCGAGAAAAAACCCGGTGGCATAGAGTGTTTTTATCATGTCAGCCCGGCGTTTATCATCCAGCGTCTCGCCCACTCTAAAAGGGAGATAGGTGAACACCGTGCCCGCCGCAATACGCTTTAAGCCATCAAGACGAATATCTTGCACTTCAAAAGCATGTACCGATAATGGCAACAGCAGAACTAACAAGCTCTGAGATAAAAAAATAGTTAACTTATTTTTGAACACACACTATCCAAACAGTCGTATTAGGTCGTTATACAGCGCGACACTCATCAGCATTAAAATACAGAACATGCCAATACGCAGCCCCAGTGCCTGTGATTCATCCGAAAGAGGAGAACCCTTGATAAACTCGATTAAATAATAGAGCAGGTGCCCCCCATCCAACATTGGAATCGGTAGCAAATTCAGCACCCCAAGGCTCAAGCTGATTATCGCTAAAAAAGCCAAAAAGGTAGGCAATCCACCCTGTGCGGAATAACCCGCATATTGGGCAATGGTCAGTGGGCCGCTCAGGTTATCCAACGAAACCTGTCCGGTTAACATCTTGCCCATGATCTGCAGAGTCATCAGACTCATATCCCAAGTTTTGTTAAGTGACGCCAGAACAGCTTCAAACGGCCCATACTGTTGCACCGCAAGCAGCTCATCCGGGATAGCGTATCGCTGTAACGTGACACCGGCACCGATTTTACCAAAACTAACACCACTTTCTTCAACTTTTTCCGGGGTAATGGTCAATGTCCGTTCTGCTCCTTCACGTAAAACCCGTAATGAGATCGACTGCTCCGGGCGGTCACGAACATAAGTGACCCATGCCATCCAACCCGTAATAGGCTGATCATCCGCAGCAAGCAGCTGATCCCCGACCAGCAGCCCCGCTCTGGCCGCCGGACTGTTATCAAGCACCTTGCCGATAACCGCATCGATATGCGGACGGCGTGGCGTCAAGCCAAGGCGCTTCAATCCCCCCTGCTTTCCAAACTCGCCCCCTACCTCAGGTAGCGTTAACTCAACCTCTCGCTTCTGTTGCCACTCATCCGCAACGGTTATGCGAAGCCGCTCTTGGTTCAGGTTCTTAGCAAGCACTTCAAGACTGGCGGCACCCCAAGTGGCCGTCTCCTGACCATCCACAGCGACAATTTGGTCTCCAATGCGAATATCAACTTCTGCGGCAACCGAGTTGGCTTCGATAGCACCCACCACCGGTTTGATACCCGGCAGGCCCACCACAAACATCATCCAGTAAAGAAAAATGGCGAAAATAAAGTTAAACACCGGCCCAGCAAGCACGATGGCGACACGGTGGTGAATTTTCTGTCGGTTGAATGCTTTGTCACGTAGCGACTCAGGCACATTGCCTGCACGCTCGTCCAGCATGCTGACGTAACCACCAAGGGGGATTGCGGCAATAACAAATTCGGTATCATCTTCGCTACGCTGATAACGCCAGAGCGGTTTGCCAAAACCGATCGAAAAACGCAGTACTTTCACACCCACTTTTCGGGCAACCCAGTAATGACCAAACTCATGAATCGTAATCAGCAGACCAAGGGCCACAATAAAAGCGGGTACCGCTATCAGTAAGTTGTCTATCATTAACTTAACTCAACTGACTGACAAACTGCGCTGCCAATACCCGTGCCTGTTTATCTTCCTCAAAGATCACATCCAGAGAATCAGCTACCCTGTTAGTACACTGTTCAAGCGTCTGTTCAATCACCTTGGGAATCGCTAAAAATGGCAGGCGGTTATCCAGAAAAGCATCAACCGCAACTTCATTGGCTGCATTGAGAACCGCAGGTGAGGTTCCACCCGCCTCAATCGCTTCACGGGCGAGGCGCAGGCAGGGGAAACGCTGTTGATCCGGTTTTTCAAAGTTGAGTTGAGCCACCTCAAAGATGTTCATCCCCTTGTCGCCAGAGTCCATACGCTGCGGCCACGCCATGGCGTGGGCGATTGGAATGCGCATATCGGGATTGCCCATCTGGGAAATCACCGAACCATCCACATATTCAACCATTGAGTGAATCATACTTTCAGGGTGTACCACCACTTGTACCTGCTCTGGTTTTGCATCAAACAGCCAGCACGCCTCAATCAGCTCCAGGCCTTTATTCATCATTGAAGCGGAGTCGACCGAAATCTTGCGCCCCATCACCCAGTTGGGATGAGCAATCGCCTGTTCGGGTGTCACATTCTGTAGTTGGTCGAGCGTTTTGGTTCGAAAAGGGCCACCGGAGGCGGTCAACAAAATACGGCGTACACCCGTTTCAGCCAAACCACGGGAGAAATCCACCGGCATGCTTTGAAAAATCGCATTATGCTCACTATCAATCGGCAGTAGCTCAGCGCCACTGCGATGAACTTCATCCATAAACAGTCGACCCGACATCACCAGTGCCTCTTTATTAGCTAAAAGCACACGTTTACCGGCACGGGCAGCGGCCAGTGTCGGGGTTAAACCCGCCGCACCGACAATCGCGGCCATCACGTAATCAACCTCAGGCAATGCCGCAACCCGCTCCAACCCCTCAACCCCGGAAAGAACCTTTGTGGCGGCGATTGCTGATACTTTCAGTTGTTGTTCCAGCAACTCGGCCGCCTGAGCTGATGCCATCACCGCATAGTCAGGTTTAAAGCGCTGACAGAGTGTGATCATTTTATCGACCTGGGCATTAGCGGTCAGTGCAACCACACGGTAATCATCAGGGTGGCGTGCCAGCACATCCAGCGTACTGTCACCAATAGAGCCCGTCGCACCCAGGATACAAACACCAATCATAAGCCACTCTCAAGCAGTAACAGACCAAAGGCAAATACCGGTGCCGCCGCCGTCACACTGTCAATGCGGTCTAACACACCACCGTGCCCCGGCAACAGACGACCGCTATCTTTCACACCCGCATTTCGCTTAAACATGCTTTCAGCCAGATCCCCAAGAATTGAAAAAAGTACCGTCACCATGCACAACACGATAAAACCCATACTCGGCACCGGTTGTAACCACAGAACCCCAACCACTGACCAAAGGGCACCACCAACCACCGCCCCCCACAAACCGGCCATGGTTTTTCCTGGGCTGACATTGGGTGCCATTTTTTTATTGCCCCATTGACGACCGGAAAAATAAGCAGCGCTGTCAGCCACCCAGATCAGCGTGAGCAAAAAGAGAACATAGAGCGGGCCATCATCAGACCGGTTGTGCAGGGTCACCAGCGCAAGCCAACATGGCACCAGCAATAACAGACCTGCCAGCACCTTAAACGTTCTATTTTTAAGCAGATTGCCTTTTGGGTAATTGAGCACCATCCCCAGCACCACAAACCACCACACCACTGCAGCACCCAAAAAAAACAGCAGCAAGTCAGCCGACACTACCCACATAAGACCGAACAATATAATAGTAACAGCACTGAAACTACCACTGGCAAAACCGGCTGGAATGTCAGCTAGTCGACACCATTCGGTGGCACCTATTGTCGCAATCAGCGCGAACAGAATCGCAAAATAGGCGTTTGGCAGAGAGAGAATTGCCCAGACAAAGAGGGGAATTAAAATAACAGCCGTCATTAAACGCTGTTTCAGCACTACTTCTTCCCCTGCTCTATCTGATCACCGGTCTTGCCAAAACGACGTTGGCGCTGTGAAAAAGAGAGCAGTGCCTCTTCAAAAGCCTCTTTGTTAAAATCGGGCCAGAGGGTGTCGGTAAAGTAGAGTTCAGTATAAGCCAGTTGCCACAACAAGAAGTTGCTGATGCGTTTTTCACCGCCGGTACGGATGAACAGGTCAGGCTCTGGCAATTCAGCAAGGGACATGGCACCGTCCATCATCTCCGGGTTTATATCAGCCGCCTTTAATTCACCCTGTTCCACTTGGCGCGCAAGCTTAACTGCGGCCTGTGTGACATCCCAACGGCCACCATAATTGGCGGCAATAACCAATATTAAACCGCTATTTTCAGCGGTCAGTCTCTCGGCCTTTTCAATCAGCTTCTGCATTTTCGGCGTAAAGGCACTCAGCTCGCCGATGATACGAAGACGCACATTGCTTTTATGAAGTTTTTTCACCTCAAGATCAAGCACGGTGGCAAAGAGCGACATTAAAGCGCCAACTTCTTCCTCCGGTCGACGCCAGTTTTCACTGCTGAAAGCAAACAGGGTTAAGACCTCTATCCCATAATCCACACAGCTGTTAACAATGGTACGAACTGACTCAACACCGGCCTTGTGCCCCATAAAACGCGGCCGCCTGCGCGCCTTGGCCCAACGGCCATTGCCATCCATGATAACCGCCACATGTTTTGGAACGGCAGTTAATGGCTTGATTTTGGATTCAGACATCGCTACCTGTACTTAAAAATTATATAATGAGACCTACGATCCAGAAGGCGCGGCGCGAGAACAGATAAACCGATCGTGGAACTATTACGATGATCCCTATTCTTGAAACGGCCTTTAGATCTCCATCAGATCCTTCTCTTTGGCATCCAGCAGCTTTTCAATTTCAGCAATATTTTTATCGGTGATTTTCTGAATATCATCTTCTGCCTTGCGGGATTCATCTTCGGTAATATCTTTATCTTTCAATAACGATTTAATATCACCAATCGCATCACGACGAATATTACGTACCGCGACACGCCCTTGCTCACCCTCACCACGCATCACTTTAATCAAATCACGGCGACGCTCTTCGGTTAAAGGTGGCAGTGGAACACGAATATTATTACCCGAGGTCACCGGGTTCAAACCTAAATTAGCCGTCAATATTGCTTTATCAATAACCGGCACCAATGGTTTTTCCCATGGGGTGACAGTCAGAGTACGTGCATCCGTTACCGATACCGAAGCAACTTGATTAAGCGGGGTGGGCGTACCGTAATAATCAACCACAACCTGATCAAGAATTGAAGGGTGTGCACGACCGGTACGAAGTTTCCCCAGCTCTTTAGTCAGTGATTCGATGCTTTTTTTCATGCGAACATCGGCATCACTTTTAATGTCATTAATCATTGTTTTCTCCCTGATAAACCAAGGTACCTTCATCTTCACCTGCGATAACTCGCATCAACGCCCCCGGCTTATTCATATCAAAAATACGCAATGGCATGTTGTAATCACGGCACAGAGCGATTGCCGTTGCATCCATTACTTTCAAGTTTTTACTCAGCACTTCACTATAACTCAGTCGGTCATAACGCGTTGCATTGGGGTCTTTCATTGGGTCGCTGCTATAAACACCATCAACCTTGGTCGCTTTCAGCACCACATCCGCACCGATTTCAATCCCCCGCAGGCTCGCTGCCGAGTCAGTGGTAAAAAATGGATTACCGGTGCCCGCAGCAAAAATCACCACCCGGCCTTTCTCCAAATGGCGAACGGCGCGGCGGCGAATGTACTCTTCGCAGACTTGGTTAATTGGCAGAGCCGACATCACTCGACAACAGAGCCCGGCACGTTCAACTGCATCTTGCAGAGAGAGAGCGTTCATAACCGTTGCCAACATTCCCATATAATCTGCTGTTGAACGATCCATGCCACTGGCAGACAAACTGATGCCGCGAAAAATATTACCACCGCCCACAACCAGGCCGATTTCGACACCGGTTTTGTGTAGTTCAGCAACCTCTTCCGCTACACGTTTCATGACAACAGGATCAATACCAAACTCTTGATCCCCCATCAACGCCTCACCACTCAATTTGAGTAATATACGTTTGTAAACGCTCTTGCCTGCTTGCTCTGCCATAATAACTAAGCTCCTTTGGCTTGGGCCATTACTTCTGCTGCAAAATCCATCTCTTCTTTTTCGATCCCCTCACCCACTTCAAAGCGAGTGAAACTGCTCACGGTTGCACCAGCCTCTTTTAACAACTGGGCAACGGTCTGATCCGGGTTCTTAACAAAAGGCTGTCCCACCAGAGTAATCTCTTTCAGGAACTTATTAATACGACCACCAATCATTTTTTCGATAATTTCAGCCGGCTTGCCCGACTCTTGTGCTTGAGCGGTGAATATCGCCTTCTCTTTTTCGATGACAGAGGCATCAACACCACTTTCGTCGATACAGACCGGCTTGCTAGCCGCAATGTGCATGGCAATATCACGTGCCAGTTCTATGCTACCGCCCGACAGGCCAACCAAGACCGCAATACGGGTGCCGTGCTGGTATGCACCCACAACCGGGGCTGATACTTTTGCAACACGACGCACTGAAATATTCTCACCGATGGTGGCGATCAACGCCCGGCGAACATTATCAACCGTGCTATCACCCATGGTTGCCGCTAACAGCGCTTCGGCATCCGCAATATCATTGTTCAACGTCAGCTCTGCAACGTTGCGGGTAAAGGCCAGAAAATCTTCATTTTTAGCGACAAAATCGGTTTCAGAATTCACTTCAACCATGGCCACAACACTGTTATCTGCATTAGCCTGAACACCAATCAGACCTTCTGCCGCCACACGACCTGCTTTTTTATCTGCTTTGGCCATGCCACTTTTGCGCATATTTTCAATCGCTTGTTCAATATCACCACTGGTTTCAACCAAGGCTTTTTTACACTCCATCATGCCTGAGCCCGTGCGCTCACGTAGCTCCTTAACCATTGCAGCAGTAATGCTCATCTGAAAACCCTCTATAATCGATTACTCTCATCTGCGATTGCAGATGTGGAAAAAACTTTAAAAAAAGGGGGCTATGCCCCCTTCCTGTCAGTGGATAATGACCACTCGCTTAGGCTGACTTGGCGTCCTCTACCTTTTCAA
>UOFP01000265.1_pt1 | contig 10776 bp, 8 predicted proteins | sample 1988921 | NCBI WGS metagenome assembly UOFP01 (sample SAMEA4712195, study PRJEB27164) | hydrothermal vent metagenome | biome: marine basaltic hydrothermal vent biome; feature: marine hydrothermal vent; material: mineral | place: Pacific Ocean | collected 2011-06-14/2011-07-23 | depth 1719 m | reverse complement strand
TCAGGCATTGCTACCCCAACGCATCGGCAACACTCTCTAGCAGCTCCATGCTGTTGAGTGGTTTTTTAAGCACTTGAAGTACACCGATACGCTCAATTACCTCAGGCGTTAACACATCGGAGTAGCCGGTACAGAGAATGACAGGAAGCTCTGGGTGCTGGGATTTAATTGATTCGGCCAATTCAATGCCCGTCATCTCCGGCATGGTCACATCACTGATAACAAGCTGATAAAACCCTGGGTGGCTTTTGATCTGTTCAAGCGCTTCGATGGGTAAAGGCTGATAATCACATTCATACCCGTAGAGTTGCAAAATTTCTTGTAAAAACTTACCCACCGAAGGCTCATCATCAACAATCAATATTTTTCCGGCATGAGCCTCCTCAGTAACCAGTTCAATTGCATCATCTTTTTGTTCAGTTTGTAGCTCCGTTGGCAGGAAATAGATGGAGATCGCCGTCCCCTCACCCAGCGTTGAACTCACACCAACATGACCACCCGCACTGTGTACGACACCATGCACCACTGAGAGCCCCATTCCGGTGCCTTTCCCCATCTCTTTGGTGGTAAAGAAGGGGTCAAATATACGAATAAGGTCTTCTTGTTCAATACCACTGCCATTGTCGCTAATTTCCAGCTCCACAAAGTGCCCACTAAAGTTTTCGTGGCAAGAGGCACAAGAATTCTCGTGGCACTGATGATGACGAATCACGATATGCAACTCGCCCTTCCCCTCCATGGCATCGCGGGCATTAATACAAAGATTCATAATGATTTGCTGCAGGTGAATGGTGTCAACCATGACCGCCGGGGTGTTATCTTCAACGTCGGTAGTAATGGAAATAGAAGCAGGCATCACCGAACGCAGCATTTTCAAAACATCCGCCAGCAGTGGCTCAAGCAATATAGGCTCGGGTTTGGAGTCATCAATCCCTCGACTGAAGGCCAGCATTTTCGCAATCAGGTCGCGACCACGTTCACCCGCTTTAAAAATCTCTTCAATGTAGCGCGTCAGCTTCTCATTTGGCGACTGTGCGGTAATACGCAATGCCAATTCGGAGTAGCCCAGCATGCTGGCCAGCATATTATTGAAATCATGGGCAATTCCCCCGGTCAACTGACCAATGGCGTCCATCTTTTGTGCCTGCTGCAGCTGGGTTTGCAGCATCTTCTTTTCAGCTTCTGATTGAATCTGCTCACTGATATCACGAAAGGTGACCACTGCCCCGAGCATCACTGAACCACTTCGAAGCGGCATCACGCTGTACTCTACCGGAAAACTGCCCTTCTCCTTGTGCCACAGGGTTTCGTTCTGGTTACTTTGAGCCCCGCCACCCAGCAGTGCCTGGTTAAAAGGGCAATCTTTGATCGGGTACTCCCGTCCATCAGGGTAGCTGTGGTGAATAAGTGAATGAACCGGTTCGCCAACAATCTCTTCGGGTGAATAGCCCAGCATTTTTGATGCCGATGAATTGACAAAGGTTGCATTGCCGGCGTTATCCAAACCAAAAATCCCCTCTGCTGCAGACTCAAGGATCATTCGTATCTGATTTTCAGCCTGTTTCAGTTGATCTTCGCTCTCCTTGGTATGGGTAATATCCTGAAAGGTACCTTTTACCTTACGCGGCGTGACACCATTCGAGGTATCTGCAATCAGCTCGGCATGCACCCAGCGCACGCTACCATCTGATCGAGACACACGAAAATCATACCCTTGCTTTCCGCCTTCGCGGCGAATCAGCTGGTCATATTCATAAACTTGTTCACGATCATCCGGGTGGATAACATCCAAAAAATTATCATACTGCGGTACAAACCAGAGATTATCCTTTCCGAGGATACGATAGACCTGTTCCGACCAATAGACAGTGTCTGAAACCAAATCGTGTGACCAGTTACCAATCTGGCCAATCTCCTGCGCCTCTTTGAGGCTATCTTCACTTTCACGCAGGCTATCCAGGCTATCAAAACTAGTGATGTAGTCAGCCAGCCGTTTCGCAATATTTTCGACAATCAAGCGATCCTGCTGAGTCGGTACCTGTTGCTCTTCCCCATAACAGAGGCACAATAGCCACGGCTTGGATTTTTTGGGGAAAATGGCAACCGTTAATAGCGCCTCCAATTGATACTGTTGGACAATTGATAACGGCAGCGTTTCATTTTGGTGAGCTAAAAAAACAGTGACTTTATCGCTACTTAGCGCTTTATCCAACATTTTTCGAGTGGCAACATCAACCGAAAGCGTTGTTTCAATTGCCTCCCCATCAAGCTCTTCATCAAGCAGCATCGGCAAAGAAGATAGAGATTGTTCCATTTCAAAGGGGTAGATAATCCATGCATTTTTACACTCAAATGTAAAAATCAACTCCTGTAGCACATTCCTCAAAAGGTCATCCGCAGAAGCCGCCTGAATCCCGACCTCATTCATCCGTTCCATCACATTTAGGTAACGGAGATAATCCTGCACCGCGTATTCAGCGAAACGACGCTCTGTCATATCGGAAAAGGTGATAAATACTCGCTCAGGGGTTGTCATTTGCTCACTGGCCTGGGCAACCACATTCATCGAAACCCAACGCTCCTGACGACCGTCATGGGCGCGAATACCAAGAATGCGATCATTCAGTGATTTACCGGTTTTCATGGTAACGACGGGGGGGAACTCACTGAGTTCAATCGGCCGTTGCTGCCCATCAATCAGTTCAATTTCTCTACTTTCAAGCTTATGAATCAACGTCAGGTAGCTCATGCCCAATATTTTTTCAACTGCCCGGTTAGTGATCACGGGTGAGCCCTGCTCATCAATCACCACCACGCCATGGCTCATTGATTCAAACAGTAGTCGAAAGCGCTCTTCGCTCTCCGTCAACGCCTGCACCACCCCTTTATGCTCAGTAATATCTTCAAGCACCATCACGTAAAACTGTGAATTATTATTACCTTCCTTAACTAGTCGTCCACTGACCGTAAACCAACGCAGGGCACCCGACGAATGTATTAAACGACACTCAAAACGCGGGAATTCACCATTTTCATATTGGACAAGCGCCTGTTGAAACGTCTCAACATCCTCATCGTGAATAAATTGATCCATTAATTTACCCAGGCCATTCGCCACTGAATAACCAAGGTGTTCACTCCAGGCCGGTGACAGAAAGGTAAACTGACGGTATTGATTCATGGTGCAGATCACATTACTGGCGTTTTCAATAATTGTGCGTAACTTCTCTTCGCTACTACGCAATAGCGCCTCTTTCATCTGCCGTTCGGTATTGTCTCTCAGGAAAATCGCGTAACGAACACCCTCTTCCTGGTGATAATGAAACAGGGAAAGTTCAACTGAAAACTCTTTTCCCGATGAAACAACCATCGAGATGCGCTTGGTATCAACAATGCCATCGATACTGCCATCATTGCGTTCATACTCAACCAATATGTTGTTGCAATCAGGCAAAAGAAGATCAAAGTGCGCATTGATCAATTCGTCTATTTCAAAGCCCGACATGGCAAGAAGGGATAAATTGCACGCCTCTATATCCCCATCGCCATTAACAATTAAAATACCATCAGGCGTATTATCGAAGAGTGCTTGCAGTTTTTGTTGGTTTTCACCGAGAATCTGTCGTGCTGAGTGTACTGCGTCTCTCTCTTCGAGAAGGGAGGATTGCAGTGTCTTAATTTCCAGCTGTGCTTTTATCCGCGCTAACAGCTCTTTCTCCCGAAAGGGGAGAGTAACAAAATCGACACCGCCGACCTCACCACCTATATCACAGACACGATCAATATTTTCTTCATTATTGTTTGCTATAACAAAAATAACCGGGATATCTTTTGTAGCATTATTGGCCTTTATTTTTTGACAAAGCTCAAAACCATCCATTAATGGCATCACTGTATTGATCAGGAGTAGGTCCACCCTCTCCTCATTCAATATTTCCAATGCACGCTGACCACCAAGAGCCACTAAAACATCAAATTGATCACCTAAAAAACCCAATAAGATGTCAATATCAGCCTGGCTCTCGTCAACCACAAGAAGGGTGCTATTTATACTCATTCGGATGATTCTTTCCTAGTATTTTCAAATCAAGATAACGCCGAAATTGATTGATTCAAGAAACACTTAAAAGCTCTTCGAGTTTTTTGCTGAATTCGTTAATTGAGAACGGTTTTTTTAAAACAGCCCCCGCCCCCACCAGTGACGCGATCGGTAGATAATCAAAACGCCCGGTGATACCACCACCACCTGAAATGGCCAATACCTTAACATTGGGTTTTATCTGTTTGAACTCAAGAATTAAATCTATTCCACTTTGCTCCGGCATCACCAAATCGGTCACAACCAAATCAATTTCCTGTGATGTAAAATAGCCTTTCGCTTCTGTAACAGAGCTCGCCGTCACCACCTTATGACCACATTGACGAATAACCTCTGAAACCATCTCACGAACCGACATTTCGTCGTCTACCAATAATACTGTTGCCATGGTTCCCTCCTAAAGAGATGCTGTTGACTAAAAACAGTGGATCAACTGCTCCACACTTCCCGGTGATTCATCAGTCTGGACAAGGTGACCCGCAACACCGAGCACCTTCATTTACCCTGTTGAAATGAATGAAACCAATAAACATTTCGACGCCAACAAAGCTAACTTTAACAAGGGAGTCAATCATCTGGCCCTGTAAATAACTTTATGTAGCGGCTAACTCTAAATGTAGCCTCCGCTCCCTGAGATTGGAAAAATGTCTCTTTGCGCTTATCATAGCCCCAATAACTCTCTATGTTCCGTCAATATAATATGGTTGCTGCGCTAAAATATGACCACCAATAAAACCGATATTCTCTTCACTTTGGGTGATTTAAATTGTGCCGCGCACCAGTGGCCCGACTACCTGCAATATGGTTTCAATGACAGTGATATTGCCATCCTCATTGAAATTGCCGGTGATAAAAAACTGCATCAGGCAGATGCCGACAGTGCTGAAATCTGGGCACCACTGCATGCCTGGCGAACCCTGGGGCAGTTGCGCAGTGATCAGGCCACTTTGCCATTGATTAAACTTTTTGATCAATTAGTTGAGGATGACTGGGCCCTGTATGAGCTACCAGTGGTTCTTGGCATGATTGGTGAGTCGGCTATTGAGCCACTGGCCGAGCTTTTGAATACACCAGAACTTGATGAATTCACCCACGTGATGGCGGTGGATGCCCTGTGTGAGGTTGTTGAGCATCACCCTGAACAGCGTGATGCAGTACTGGCCCGCTATCAGGCCTATTTAAAACAACCCGACACCTCACTGCCCACTCTGAATGGCCTGCTGATCGGACGATTGTGTGAACTGAAAGCCAGTGAATTGATCGATGATATTCGCGCTCTCTACGCTAAAGCGTGTGTTGATGTCAGCTGTGCCGGTGATCTGGAGGAGGTGGAGATCAAACTGGGCTTTCGGCAGGGCCGTGACACACCACGACCATCAGACGCAGAGAGTTATGGCTTTGAAGCGACACCGGCTAAAAAGCCAGAAAATGGCGACGTTATCGATCTGGTCAATTATTACTTTGATACCTACGGTAATGAGTCGGCCATATTCAATGCCTCAGAGCTGGATGGCTTCTTCTCCGCCCTCGCCTGCGCACCAAACAACATCATGGCGGCACAATGGCTACCGATGCTGTGGGGTGGGGAAGATAAAGCACCGCGCTGGAAAAAACGCAGTGAATATGAGGAGTTCAACGACATCATCTTCACCTTCTACAACCACGTTATGGAAGGTATGCACAATGAAAACTATCACGCGCTATTTCTGGTTGAAGAGGAAGATGGAGAGGAGTACACCATCGTCAGCGGCTGGTGCGAGGGCTTTATGCGTGGCATTGCCTTGTGGGGTGAATTGACCTCAACTGACGATATCAATGCCCTGGAAAAAAGCCTGCAACCAATTCGCTTGTTCACTACAGGCCAGGATAGCGATCTGCTAAACAGCTTAAGCGAAGAGCAGATCAACCAAAATGGACTCGATATTGAACCCGCAGTCAAGGCGCTCTATCTGCATTTCCTGGAGCAACGCCAGCAGGCCAGCAAACCAATCCAACGAGAAACACCCAAAGTTGGCAGAAATGCCCCCTGCCCTTGCGGTAGCGGGAAAAAACATAAAAAATGTTGCATGTTAAACGGTTAAAACATTCTGCAATGCACTACCCGTCAGTCCACTTTTGCAACGCTTCAATGATTGATTTTGCCTGGTCACTGCTTGAAATATTGAATTTGGATTTTTGATTATATTCACCATTGCGTTTCTGATAACGGCGAATGGTGTAACGATCCTTACTGTACTCTTCCTTACGTCCATCCCAATCTTGATAACGATAGATAATGGTCGCCCAAGCCCCTTTGGTAAGTACCTGTTTATCCAGCTCCTTAACGGTTACCAGATCACCCTCTTTGTACTCAACGGTTAACTCTTCTACTGTTTCGGCCATCTTTTTTCACCTTGATTGATTTGTGCCACTCAATATAAACCACTCTTTGCTTTCTGCCCAACTGTTTCATCACTACTCGAGACCTCTGCATAACTTATATTTTCCGCCTCAGCTGCGTTAAAAGTGGTCTAAAAGTACTCATTTACACCTGTAAACTCCGTTTTTTAGATCACTTTTGCCTTGCTGAGACAAAAACTATTTCTTATGCAGGGGTCTCTACTCACTACTAAAGTAAATATTGCCGTAATACGCCTCTACCCTGCCACCGCCGTTATCGGTATCACTCATAATCGCCACACCATCAATATAACGAACATCCTCACCAAACAGACCACGCATATCCTCAACAACATTGCGTTTATAGCTTAACCATTTGCCGCTGTTTTCAACCCCACTCTCAACGGCAACCATCTGTGCCTGTCCGGTATAGGCGTTATCCCAATGACTGCCAACGGCTTGGGAGCTGGACCAAACGTAGTTAACCGCTTTGGTTTTCCAAAAGAACAGCCCACCGGACACCATGACATAGAGCCGTGCGGCATAGTCATCCCCCGCTTTGGTTCGTTCATCTAACCTGTTGAGCGGCTGGTCAACTCGCCATCGCCAATTCAAATAAGGGGTTTTCTCCAGATCTATCCGCTGTTTTCGAAACAGCCCCGACGCACTGTTGTCACTCACCGCATGCAGCGCTGCAACACCGTCAACATTCACCAGAGTATAATTGGTGTAGCCTTTAAATGACTCTTGCTCCCAATCATCCAGCAATAGTGTATCCATATCCGCAACCACCGTTTCAGCAGCATGCAGTGACGCGGTACTGATAAGAAGTAACCACAAAAACAGTACTTTCATCTAAATCCCCTCATTGGTCTCTTTCAAAAACGCCCCAGTAAAGCCAAAGTCCAACATAATCTCCGCATAAATCCATGAAATATCCGAGCCGACAAACATCCGATCAGGTATATTATGGAGCCCCGATTGACGTCACTATTCAGCGTGTTTAGATTTTGCTCCAGATCGAGGAATTTTCGCACGCAAACAAAGATGAAGACACTGAATCGTTACCGACCAGCTTAAGGGATGTAGAATTCATTAAAATACCGCTCTTACTGGTCTTTTTGCCCGCTCTGTCTAGGCAAGTATTCGTTGCGTAGCCCACTATGCGCCCAATACCTGCCTAGACAGAGCGAACAAAAATCCGGTGCAATAACGGTACTTTAATTTTCTCTACATCCCTAACCCGAACCACGAGCAAATAACCATGTCTGACCACAACGATAAAAACCAACGCCACAACAGCCGCATGGCTAGAAAAAAAGCGGTGGTGGACCAGATGATTTCTCAAGCTGATCAAGACAAAGGGTTGCTGGTCATCAACACCGGCAATGGCAAAGGTAAAAGCAGCGCTGGCTTCGGCGTGGTCGCCCGGGCCCTTGGTCATGGGATGCGTGTCGGCGTTGTGCAATTTATAAAAGATGCCACCTCTACCGGTGAGGAGCAATTTTTCCGCCGTTTTCCCGAGGTCGATTATCACGTCATGGGGGAAGGTTTCACCTGGGAGACACAAAACCGTGAACGCGACATCAAAGCCGCCAAAAAAGGCTGGCAAAAGGCGTGTGAAATGCTCCGCTCAAATGAGTACGATGTGGTGCTATTGGATGAGTTGAACATCGTACTGAAATATGGCTACCTCACCACTGAAGAGGTGATCGAGGTGCTGCAAAAACGTCCACAAATGCAACATGTGGTGATCACGGGGCGGGCAGCTAAACCGGCGTTGATCGAAATTGCCGATACCGTCACCGATATGACGCTGGTTAAACACGCTTTTAAAGCGGGCATTCGCGCCCAGAAAGGGGTTGAATTTTAGCGATGTTAACCAGCTTACTGGTCATATTGGCGGCCCTACTGCTTGACCGCCGACTGGGTGAACCGAAACGTTTTCACCCCCTGGTGGGCTTTGGTTGGCTGGCCGCCCGTGTAGAGAAAGCCTGCAACAGGGAGTCGCACAGCCATCGCCAGCGTATCGGTTTCGGGCTGCTGGCGCTGGTGCTGCTGTGTGGAGGTATTGCGGCGCTGTTCAGCCTTGCTTACCTTAGCCCCTATGCGGTTTTTTTTGAGATAACCATTCTCTACCTCGCCATTGCCCCCCGCAGCCTGACTGAGCACGCACTGGCGGTACACAGCGCACTACAGGATAACGATATTAATCTGGCACGCAGCCGGGTCGGTTATATGGTCAGCCGCCACACCCAGGAGATGGATGAACAACAGATCAGCCGTGCCACCATTGAATCGACTCTGGAAAATGGCAACGATGCCATCTTCGGGGCGCTATTCTGGTTCATTATTGCCGGTATTCCCGGGGTGGTACTTTTTCGCCTGGTCAACACTCTGGATGCCATGTGGGGCTATCGCACTCCGCGCTACGAATATTTTGGTAAAGCGGCCGCTCTGCTGGATGATCTACTCAATTACCTTCCCGCTCGTCTCACCGCCATCAGCTACGCCCTGTGCGGCCACTTTCCCAGCGCGATCCAGTGCTGGAGAGAACAGGGGCATCAACTCGCCAGCCCCAACGGCGGACCGGTCATGAGTGCCGGTGCCGGTGCCCTGCGCTGCAAACTGGGCGGCAGCGTTATCTACCATGGTAAACTCACCGAACGACCACACTTTGGTTGCGGCAATACCCCACAGCGGGACAACATTCAACAAGCGGTCAATCTGGTACAGTACACCCTCTGGTTGTGGCTCGCTCTATTCACCGCCATGGCAATAATTGGAACTCTCTCCCATGCTTGAACACGGTGGCAAACTGCGTGATGCGGCAGAGCAATACAATATTCCACTGCAACAGTGGCTGGATCTCTCCACCGGCATCAACCCCAACCCCTGGCCAATACCGGCTATTCCAGAGTCTGCCTGGGCACGTCTGCCGGAGAGTAACGATGGCCTGTTAGAGGTCGCCAGACGCTATTACAATGCACCATCACTGCTGGCCGTCGCCGGTTCACAGATGGCGATACAAGCCCTGCCCAGACTACGAAAACAGAGCAGCGTGGCGATGCTCCACCCCAGTTATAATGAACACCACCAGGCATGGCTCAGCCACGGCCATCAGGTGATCTCACTTGAAGCCGATCAGATTGAAGCTCACATTGATCAACTCGAGGTGCTGCTGCTGGTCAACCCCAACAACCCCACCGCACAGTGTTTCAGTGAATCGCAATTGTTAGCGTGGCATCAACAGCTACAGCAGCGTGGCGGCTGGTTAATTGTCGATGAGGCATTTCTCGACTGCACCCCGCAACAGAGCATCGCCCAACACAGCCATCTTCCGGGGTTAATCGTACTGCGTTCAGTGGGGAAATTTTTTGGTCTGGCGGGAGCGCGCATCGGCTTCGTTTGTGCAGCTGAAACCATCCTGCAACCCTTAGCAGAACTGATTGGCCCCTGGGTGCTATCTGGCCCGGCACGCCATATTGCCAAAGAAGCATTGGCAGATCACAGCTGGCAACAACAGACTCGTCAACAGCTAACAGACCAGGGTGAACGATTGGCACAACTGCTCAGCCAGCATGGGCTAACCCCCACCGGAAGCACCCCGCTGTTTAGCTGGATCAAAACCAAGCAAGCCGGCAAACACCATCAACAACTGGCCCAACAGGGTATTTTAACCCGGCTGTTCAGTGACCCCCAGAGTATTCGATTTGGCCTGCCTAAAGATGAACCCCAGTGGCAACGACTGGAGGGCGCACTGAGCGAGCTCAATCACCGTAATCAACCCGAATGAAAACAGACCTCCAGAGAGCGAAACCATGGGCACACTAATGATACAAGGCACCACTTCGGATGCCGGTAAAAGTGCGCTTGTCACCGCCATCTGCCGCGTACTGCATCGTCGTGGCATCAAGGTTGCCCCGTTTAAACCACAAAATATGGCGCTCAACAGTGCCGTCACCGCAGAGGGTGGCGAGATTGGCCGTGCCCAGGCGCTACAGGCACAAGCCTGTGGCCTGGAGCCGCACTCGGACATGAACCCGGTACTGCTTAAGCCCAACAGTGATACCGGCTGCCAGGTGATCATCCACGGCAAGGCCCTTGGCAACATGGCGGCCAAGGAGTATCACCACTACAAAAAAACCGCCCTGCAAGCGGTGCTGGCATCTCACCAACGGCTACAGCAACAATATGAGATGGTGATCGTCGAAGGGGCCGGTAGCCCTGCTGAAATCAATCTGCGGGAACACGACATCGCCAACATGGGTTTTGCCGAAGCAGTGGATTGCCCGGTG
>UOFP01000083.1_pt1 | contig 10887 bp, 10 predicted proteins | sample 1988921 | NCBI WGS metagenome assembly UOFP01 (sample SAMEA4712195, study PRJEB27164) | hydrothermal vent metagenome | biome: marine basaltic hydrothermal vent biome; feature: marine hydrothermal vent; material: mineral | place: Pacific Ocean | collected 2011-06-14/2011-07-23 | depth 1719 m | reverse complement strand
GGTAAATTACGCTCTGCCGATCGCCATTATCGGCCTGTTTTTCACTCTCTATCACTGCTTGCTCTATTTTGGTTTTATCCCTGAAAATCTACAACCCTGTAGCCAGGGGGTATCTTGCGCTGACGAAGGGATGGAACTGTTCGGTTTTTTGCCGATCCCACTCCTGTCACTTGCTTCATTTTCACTAATTATTCTCTTTTTATTAACCAGCAGGTTCTCTAAATGAAACAAAACTACACCATAATGGGTGCCATATTATTGATGGTTATTGCCTTCGTGATGGCCGTCTATCTCTACAACAGCCAGCAGGCTGAAACCCAGACCCAACTGGTCACACAAAATGCGGAGGCACTGAGCAAGCCTTACTCACCGAGAAAAGGGAATCCCGAGGCCAAAGTGACGATTGTGGAATTTTTGGATCCTGCCTGTGAAACCTGCCGACAATTCCATCCACTGGTCAAAGAGCTATTGGCGACTTACCGTGGCAAAGTCAATCTGGTGATCCGTTATGCGCCACTGCACCCCGGTTCAGATCAGATGGTGAAAATTCTGCAAGCGGCTAAAAAACAGGGCAAATTTTGGGAAGTATTGGATTTGATGTTTGAAACCCAACCCTATTGGGCCTCACATCACCAACCCAAACCAGAGGTTTTTTGGACCTATTTGGAGCGTTTTGGTTTTGATGTTGTGCAGCTCAGGCAGGATATGAAGGACCCTGAGATTGACCGTATCGTCAAACAGGATATTGCCGATGGTCAACTACTGGGAGCCACCAAAACCCCGACCTTTTTTGTCAATGGCAAGCCCCTGAGTCGCTTCGGATATGAGCAATTAAAGAGTCTGGTTGCCAGCGAGGTTAATGCCAACTATTAATGGTTCATTGCAATAGCTGGGGTCACAGCAGCCGGGAAGGTTTCTGGCTGTTGCTGATTTCTCAGCGCAACAAACGAATGTTATCGATATAAAAGAGCCGCGACCGATCATTTCTGGCAATGTAGAAAAGCACCATATTGATACTGCCAAAGTCAAATGGCTTACCGCTCACTGCTTGTGAAATAGTTGAAAAATCAACAGAGAGTAGATTCATTCCGGGTCGTATATGCAAAGCACCTTCATAGCGCTGAGCTGGCCCCTCTTGCGGTCGGCCATCATCAAGTCTAAACCTTAAGGAGAACGCCTCGCCCGGGTTATAAACATCCACGGCAATGCGGTTATAACCCTGCCAGTCCATCCCTTCGGCATGGTACCTTAAACCGCTCCAGACACCGCTAACCGAAACAACTTTAAGACTACAACAACCGGAAGTGCGCCCTTGAGTTGAAAATGAAGCGTGGGTCTGAATGCCATTGGCCTCACCATAGGCTTGCCACAACTGTAACTCCACCTCGCTTTCAAAGTCTGCCAGCTGTGGAAAATGACTCTGTTTCCACCAGATACCGTACAGCGACATGAGCGTCGGCATTGCAATCCAGATCAATAGCAGTAGCGTCAGAATCCCATGCATCACCCGCGGTGAATAGCGTGGTTGGCAATACCAGAGCCAGTAACCCAACAGAGCCAGAAAAGCCCCCAGCACACTGTTGATAAAGTCTGACCAAGCTAATTGGCGATCAAACCACGGCTGCACCAGTTCCAGTAAAATGGCCCCCAACACACTGAGACCAAGCGCCAGTGACAGCGAACGCCTCATTCCAAGGCGATGCCACTGATAACGAAGCAGCAAGGCCATCACTGCAAAGGCAAAGAAATGCCCCAAGTCCATCAATTGCCCGGTAAGCTGCTGATAACCGCCAACATTAATCGGCACAAGTGCCAGCACCAGCATGGCAAGAATAAAAAAGAGCGGAAGCTGTTTTTTTATCACCCTAGAATCCTCAGTTGGACGGCCTGCATAGTGGTTTTGGGTGTTCGGCTGGCGTAGCAAAAAAATGAGTTAATGGTCTGATCCTTGATGAGTTTTTTTGCATAGCCAGACGGACACCCAGGGCTGCTAGGCAGGTCGTAGCGTGCTCACCTTACAGGTAAACTGAGGCGCAGTTAAATATTCTAATACTTTCATAGTGTTATACATACCAACAAGCGGTCAACTGAGGATTCTAGGATCACTGATGAAATCCATCATCACGACTCATCATAGTGAGCTGCTGAACCGTTGGCCCAGACATCACCACCAGCCCCACCTGTCGATCACCACCGTTGGTGCTGTAGTCAAAGGCGTATTCACGTCGCCACTGCATCCGCCCCCGGGTATTGCGCCGTGGCCATATCTTTTTTAGCTCCACCGCCTGATCAAGGTAGACCCACCCCTCGTTTTCACACGCCTGTTTGCAATATTTTACGGCAGCTTCATGGGCACGCATTGAGTCGAGCCAGAACCAGATAGCCAGTCCCATCAAGGTCACAAAAATTAGAAACTCTTTATCCATCATGATGTAATGCATCCACCAGGCCACTGACCCGTGTCATACGGCGTTTAACCGCTTGTTCAAAAAGAGTCGGACGCGCCCAGACCGTCACCTTTTCCTTAGCGCGGGTAATGCCGGTATAGAGCAACTCACGACTGATCAGCGGTGAAATTTCATCCGGCAATACCAGTAATACCTGCTCGAACTCCGAGCCTTGACTCTTGTGTACCGTCATCGCATAAACTGTCTCGTGTGGTGGCAGACGATTGGGTAAAACTTTACGCACACACCCATCCGGCATCATAAAAAAGGCGCGCAACCGGCCACCATTTTCACCATCCGGCCAGATAAGGCCAATATCACCGTTAAAGAGCGTTAACCCGTAATCATTGCGGGTAATCATAATCGGTCGACCGGCATAAAACGGCTGGCGATTATCAATCAAACCCTGTTGGTTCAGCGCCGTTTCAATCGATTGATTGAGCTGTTCAACCCCAAATGGCCCCTCGCGTTGTGCCGACAGAATACGAAAACGGTTAAACGCCTGGAGCGCATCCAGTGGATTATCACACGCCAAATAATGGCGGTAATGCGCTCTCCCCTGCTGAGCAAGTCGGCTGGGAATCTCGCCCACCGTCACCGTTTCCAGCGCAATATTGTCATTAAACAGGTCATCAAAACTGGCTAGCGCCTGTTTCGCATCACCGGCATTCACCGCTATCGCTAACAGCCCGATACCACCGGCAGAATCGAAGCGGTAGCTCTTACGCAACAAGGCGATGCAATCATTCAACGGTGAGTCGAGCTGTTTCAGCGGTGTCAACTCAGCGCCGGTCAGCAACTGCAACTGCTCACAGATTCGGGCAGAGTAACTTTCACGCCACGCGGCGTTGCAAATATCGCCCAGCACACTGCCAGCCTCCACTGAGGCGAGCTGATCTTTATCACCCAGCAGAATCAATCGGGCGCGGGGTGGCAACGCCTCCAGCAGGCGGAACATCATCGGCAGATCAACCATTGAGGCTTCATCCACCACCAGCACATCCAGATGCAGCGGATTATCACGGTGATGGCGAAAACCGACCTTGCCGGGCATCACCCCCAGCAGGCGATGCAGTGTCGAGGCTTCATCTGGAATCGCCTCACGAACCACATCCGCACAGGCCAGCTCAGGTTTTTTTTCTTTGATTGATTCGCTCAGCCGTGCTGCCGCTTTGCCTGTGGGTGCGGTCAAAGCGATGCGTGGCGGTTTATCACCACCCTGCTCAACCAGTAGCACCAGTAATTTTACAACGGTGGTGGTTTTACCGGTGCCGGGCCCGCCGGAGATCACTGAAAAGGAGTTGAGTACCGCCATTGCCGCCGCAATCTGCTGCCAGTCAATATCGTTGTTGTGGTGGCTAAAGAGATGCTGCAATCCTGTCTGAAGACGTGGCAGATCCACCTCAATCGCTTGATTAGCACGCTTACACAATGCCTGGGCAAGAGTGGCCTCAAAGTGCCAATATTTAGCCAGGTAAAGACGATCAGCGCTATCAAGCACCATCAAGCCGCGATGGCCGGGGCGGGCAACCTGTCCACAGGCTTGAATCGCCCGACGCCAAGCAGAAAGTTTGGGGGCAGAGAGAGTCTCTATTTCGGGGTGATTGTCACTGCCAAATAGCGCTTTTCCGGCAAACGCCGGTAGCTCAATACAGACATCACCCTGCCCGGTTTGATTGCTCAGCAGTGCTGCCGCCAGCAGCAGGTCAGCACTCGCCTCCGGCTCTTTTTCAGCAACGAAGTGGGCAAAGTGATAATCCAGATCACTAATTAGTTTCAGGTTGGCGCACTGCTTTAGCTGCTGCATCATCGTGATCGCCATCACCCGGTTATGTGTCGTGTCTGTTAAGAATTGGCCAGGCAGCTTTTAAATAGATAACCATTGAATAGAAGGTCAATATCGCCGACATATAGAGCAATACCAGCCCAGCATCCGCAGCCGAAACACCGCCAATGGGCGCTTGATAAAGCAACAGCATGATGGCCAACATTTGCACCGATGTTTTCACTTTACCTATCATCGACACCGCCACTGCGGCCCGCTCGCCGATCTCAGCCATCCACTCACGCAGTGCAGAAATTGCAATTTCACGGCCGATAATCACAATCGTCGGCAGTGCCAGGTAGATGCTCTCGGCACTGGTGGGGTTGCGTTCCACCAAAATAATCAGCGCCGCAGCCACAATCAGCTTATCCGCCACTGGGTCCAGAAACGCACCGAATGCCGAGGTTTGATCCCAGCGACGCGCCAAGTAGCCATCCAGCCAATCGGTAAAGGCGGCCACTATAAAGATGATTGTCGCGGCGGTTGCCGACCACTCAACCGGCAGATAGAAAACCAGAATCAATACCGGAATGGCCAGAATCCGCCCATAGGTCAGAATATTTGGGATACGCTCTTTCATCACTTATTCCTGGTGAAACTGGTCATAAATACGTTGTGCCAAAGCGGTACTGATACCGCTTAATTTAGCAAGATCCTCAACTCCGACCCGCATCACCTCCTGAATACCACCAAAATGTCTCAGCAGCTGTTGGCGACGTTTAGGCCCCAGCCCGGCAATCCCTTCCAGTGGTGATACGTTACGCGCCTTGGCACGACGTGCTCGGTGGCCGGTAATCGCAAAGCGGTGCGCCTCATCACGAATCTGTTGAATCAGGTGCAAGGCAGGTGAGTCAGCCGCCAGTATAAAGGGGTGGCTAGCACCGGACAAGAAAAGGGTCTCCTCTCCCGCCTTGCGGCTCACCCCTTTTGCAATGCCCACCAGCAATACATCGTTGATCTGTAACTCTTCAAGCACCTCCGTTGCTTGGCTCAGCTGCCCTTTACCACCATCAATAAACAGAATATCAGGCAGCAAACCTTCGCCCTTTTTCAGCCGGGTATAGCGGCGCAATAACGCCTGGCGCATCGCAGCATAATCATCGCCACCGGTTATATCGGTGATATTAAAACGACGATAATCTGATTTGAGCGGCCCCTGCCCATCAAAAACAACACAGGAGGCCACCGTCGCCTCACCCATAGTATGGCTAATATCAAAACACTCCATACGCTGTGGAATAGCATCCAATTGCAGTGCATCCTGCAACGCTTCATAGCGCTGTAGCATATTGGCTTTACTGGTCAGGTGGCTGCGTAGCGCCACACGCACGTTATCCACTGCCATGCCCAACCAGCGACGACGTTCACCCCGCACCTCAGTCGACAGCTGAACCGCGTAACCGGCCTGTTCACCCAGTAACTCGGCCAACCAGGTCATCTCCTCTAACCGATGATTCAGCAAAATACGCCGGGGAATGCCTCCCTGGGCATGGTGTGAGGCAAGATAATATTGCGGTAAAAAGGCCGCCAGCACCTCTGATGGGGTTGCATGTTTGGTCTGTTTCGGGAAAAAACTCTTATTGCCCAAGTTACGCCCCCCGCGAATAAAAAACAGCTGCACGCAGGCGATGCCGTTTTCAACCTCACAGGCCACCACATCCAGATCGCCGCCCTCGTTGCTCACATACTGTTTCTCCTGCACACGGCGAAGGCTGACAATTTGATCACGATAATGGGCCGCCTTCTCAAACGCCAACGCTTTTGATGCCTCCTCCATACACGCCACCAGGTCACTAATCACCTGCTCATTCCCGCCTTCAAGAAACATCACCGCATGGGTCACATCCACCGCATAGGCCTCTTTACTCACATAATCCACGCACGGTGCAGTGCAGCGTTTAATTTGATACTGCAAACAGGGGCGGGTGCGACTGCGATAGAAAGTATCTTCGCACTGGCGCACCGGAAATATTTTCTGTAACAGGTTCAGCGACTCACGCACCGATCCGGCGCTGGGGTAGGGGCCAAAATAGCGCCCCTTGGCACGTTTCGCACCCCGGTGGTAACTGAGTCGTGGAAAATCATCGTCGCTTGAAAGGAAGATATAGGGGTAACTTTTATCATCGCGCAGCAGAATGTTATAACGCGGCTTGAGCTCTTTGATCAGGTTGTTCTCAAGCAGCAGCGCCTCACCTTCAGTGTGAGTCACCACCACCTCCACATCGACGATTTGCGTTACCATCAATCGTGTTTTGGGGTTATCTACATTTTTGCGGAAATAGCTGGCAAGACGCTTTTTAAGGTTTTTCGCCTTACCCACATAGATCACCGTCTGTTCCGCATCCATCATGCGGTAGATACCCGGTTTACTGGTGAGATTTTTTAAAAAGTGTTTTGCATCGAAATTTTCAGGCATCTTCTGCTTGGCTCAACAACGTGCGGGCATTAGCGAAAACAGCCTCAAACATCTCGGTGGTTAATCGCCTAGTCTGGATATTATAACGGCTACAGTGGTAAGAATCGACCAGACAGAGGCCACTGCCCAGATCGTGCTGAACATTATGGGCAAACTTATAATCTTTCTTTTTTAGTGCCCGTGCACGCAAAATGGCATCGTGGGCAATCGAGCCCAGAGCAATCACTACCGCCCCTGTTGGCAGCCGATTAATCTCAGCCGCCAGAAAAGGGTTACACGCCTTAACCTCTGCCGCTACCGGCTTGTTCTGCGGCGGCAAACACTTCACCGCATTGGTAATGCAGCAATCGATCAGCTCAAGATCATCATCAGCAGAGAGCGAAACCGGCTTCGAGGCAAAGCCGAACCGGTGGAGTGTTTCGTAGAGCAGCAGACCGGAGTGGTCACCAGTGAAGGGACGGGAGCTGGCATTTGCGCCGTGCATACCCGGCGCAAGGCCCACCACTAAAAGGTGAGGCTGTTCCACACCAAAAGAGGCTACAGGCCGGTTGTGATAATGCGGATATTGCCCACGTAAATCTGTAAGAAACTGACTCAGGCGTGGGCAGGCCACGCAATCAATATCGAAGCAACAATCACTCATAAAAAAAGCTATTCAAAGGGCTTGAGTACGCCCTCTTCCAAATAAAGAATACGATCCATGCGCCGGGCCAAATCATGGTCATGGGTGACCACCACAAAGCTGGTATTTTGCTCTCTGTTGAGTTCCAACATCAGTTCATAAACCCCTTCTGCGGTACGGGGGTCGAGGTTCCCTGTGGGTTCATCCGCCAGAATACAAAGCGGTCGACTGACCACCGCCCGGGCAATCGCTGTTCTCTGGCGCTCACCACCGGAGAGTTCACCCGGTTTGTGGTTGAGCCGCGCTTTCAAGCCAACACGTTCCAGTAGCGCCTGTGCCTGTTGATTGGCCTGTGCCGGTGAAATGCCACGGATACGCAGTGGCATCGCCACATTTTCAAGTGCGGTAAACTCTGACATCAAGTGGTGGAACTGGTAGATAAAACCGAGATTTTGATTACGCAGATGGCCCCGTGCTGCCTCACCCAGCTGTGCGATATCTTCGCCCGCAATAAACACCTCACCGTGGCTCGGTAACTCAAGACCGCCCAGCAGATGAAGAAGTGTCGATTTTCCGGAACCTGAGCTACCCAAAATCGCCACCTGTTCACCGGCCGCTATCGCAATCGAGACATCTTGTAATACCTTTACCGTCTCCCCCACATCATCAAACTGCTTTGACAGATTCCGACACTCAACCACCCAATTACTCATGACGCAGCACCTCCGCAGGTTGCATTTTCGAGGCATTCCAGGCGGGATAGAGCGTCGCCAACAGGCTCAATATAAATGAGATAGAGGTGATTTTTATCACATCATTCCAATGCAAATCAGAAGGCAGCTCAGTGATGTAGTAGACACTGGCATCCAAAAACTTGGTTTTAAATAGCGACTCCAGTGCCGGCACAATGGTGTCGACATTCATCGCCAACGAAACCCCGCCAATAAAACCTAACGCGGTGCCGATAAAGCCGATCACACACCCCTGCACCATAAAAATCAGCAGCACCGTGGTCGGTGTCGCCCCCAGTGTTCGAAGAATGGCAATATCTGCCGATTTGTCAGTCACCACCATCACCAGCGTCGAGACAATATTAAACGCAGCCACTGCAATAATCAGCGAAAGAATCAGAAACATCATGGTTTTTTCAATTTGAATAGCGCGGAAAAAATTGGCATGCTTGCGTGTCCAGTCACTCATGTAGTAACTGCCCAGTTGGCCATCCACCAGTTCACGGGCAACTTGTGGTGCCATGAACATATCTTGCAGTTTCAGACGCAGCCCGGTCACCTCGCCATCCATTTTATACAGTTTGGCGGCATCCTTTATCTGCAACAGGGCAAGGCTACTGTCGTATTCATACATCCCCACCTCGAAAATACCCACCACCGTGAAACGCTTCATCCTTGGCATAATACCGGCGGGTGAGATGTTCGCTTTTGAGACAATCAGGCTCACTTTGTCCCCCAGCAGTACGTTCAGACTGCGAGCCAGATCAACCCCCAGAACGATCCCATACTCACCCGGTTGTAACAACGCCAGATCCCCAGCAATCATCTTTTCGGCCACTTCAGAGACCTCACCTTCGTGGGCCACATCAATGCCTCGCAGCGCAACCCCACTCACCTGCTCACCATTACTCAGCATCCCCTCACCTTCAATATAGGGAGCCGCACCCACCACTTCCGGGTGTTGGTGGGCGATATCCGCCAAACCTTGCCAATTTTGCAAGGTGTTGTCATAACCGGTAATGGTGGCGTGGGATGCCATACCCAAAATCCGTTCACGCAGCTCTTTTTCGAAGCCATTCATCACCGACAACACCGTAATCAACGCAGTCACCCCCAAGGCAATACCCAACATTGAGGTAAGAGATATAAAGGAGATAAAGTGATTTCGGCGCTTGGCACGGGTATAGCGCAGGCCGATAAACAGCGGTAGGGATTTAAACATGAGTCCTGATCTTTAGTACGGGGCAAAACAGCCACCGGGCACATTGTAACGACGGCCCGTGTGGAATCGCAACCATTGGGCTAAAACAAAACGGCTAAAAGGGTTGAAACTCTGCTCCAGAGAATCTATTGGGAGGCAATGTGAGACAGCTCATCAGATGGTGTAAGCACTTTCTTCACTCAGCCCTACCAAAACAAGGAGGATCAAATATAGTGCAATATTGCACTTGACCCCTTTTTGTTGGCCCCTTTTTGACCCCTTTTCCGTGGCATACAGACTCACCTATGAAGATAAGAATCAAAAGAAACGAACCGTCCACATACCAAGTGGCAGGGTAAAAGAGGTGAATAAATTGATTTTAAACTACAAAAAATATCGAGATGTGACAGAGATGATTTTCAATCTTAACATTAAAGTATTCAAGGAAAATGAAGGCGGTTAAATTTACGGGCGTAAACTTATGGGTAATAGAAAGGTATTGTGGGGACTGAGGGTTAGAGACCCTTGGCTACCCGATTATGTTTCGTTATCTGGCAATTTGAGCAGGCGCTCACTACGCCACATCCTTATTACATGAACTGAGTCACTCTCTCTCAAATAGACAATGCGAAAAGGCGAGTGAATAAGCTCCCTAATTCGCTCTTCTCCAAACTCAGGAACAACCCTGCCTATATCTGGGTTATCTGCCAACGTTTGAATATGCTCGATAATCGCCTTTACAAATTCTTTACTTATATGAGGGACACCCTCATCTTCGTAATACTCTTTGATACCTTCTAAATCGCTGTAAGCAGAATTGGCTACAAATATCTTCACTTACTCTATACCCAGTTTTTTCTTTACTTCACCCAATTCCAGCTCCTTGCCTTCACGCACCTCCATCAAGCCAGTGACAACAGCCTTCATAAACTCCCGCTCTTCTTCATTTTTTTCATATTTTTCAAGGCCTTGAACAACTGCAATGCCTCTTCCTCGACTGGTAAGCAAAATTGGACGGTGAGTGTCCTTTGCATGATTTACCACTTTACCGGGATTAACTTTTAGATCCGTAAGAGGAATTATATCCTCGGAGAATTTAATTTGCATTGGGATAACCTCATTAAATCAGCACCTATCAGACCTGATTATAGCACCTGTTATCTGGTCTTCAATAAAGTTAACTCAAAAGGGGTCAGAGCCCTTTTATTCGGCTTCGCACGATATAACCTTATTCATTAGCAATAATTTACGGGTGAGATAAAATATTATACACTTTTTCATCTGCTCCGAGACCTGCGCAAATTAAACCAACATCGGCAACCTTGTATAATAACGTCGTTTCTTTTTTTATAATTAGTGCCAGCCAGAAAATGAATTAATTTGTTACCCTCCCCTCATATATTTTGTCTATCTACAGTGAGGTTCACCTCAAATGCGCTGCTTGAGAGCCTTTTAGTATTACCTTGTGCAATATTGTTTGAATTTGTGCTATTTCACCCATAATGATCCCTGCCATACACAGCATGAGTGACTTTAAACTCGCTAGAAGGTGTATTAAATCAGGCGGCGAGTGGTCGTTCTTTTTGTTGTCTTGCTTGCCTCAGTTTTGCTAGTGCTTTGCGTTGTAATAGCAACCCGATACGAT
>UOFP01000213.1_pt1 | contig 10953 bp, 7 predicted proteins | sample 1988921 | NCBI WGS metagenome assembly UOFP01 (sample SAMEA4712195, study PRJEB27164) | hydrothermal vent metagenome | biome: marine basaltic hydrothermal vent biome; feature: marine hydrothermal vent; material: mineral | place: Pacific Ocean | collected 2011-06-14/2011-07-23 | depth 1719 m | reverse complement strand
ACAGCTAATCGTAAGCGATCATCATCATTATGACCCCTTGGGAAGCTATGAACTACCCTAATCTTCAGATGGAAACGCGAGGTGATATGTAAAGCAGCTCCATGACATCCTGTCACTGCTGGATTAGTGCATCCCTGCACGTCATATTGGTTTTACAGTGAAATGTAAAATCAAAGGTTCGGTAACAATTTTTGTTTTACTGTGGAATCAATAGTTTATATAGCATGCGTATTTCTATCTAGGGATTAGGGATAAAGTAATTCAAGCTTAATTTTTTTTGTCCGACACGACATACAGCGTTAGGCAATGTATTGGAGATTAAGTGGCGATGAACAATGATAAAGGTGATGATTTGAACAGCGGATCCGAGAGAGAAGAGTTAGTGAAATTACGCTCGGTTGTTGAAAACAGCACGCTCGCCATTATGATGGTTGACCGAGATCTCAACGTCACTTTTGCCAACAATGCAACCCAGATGCTGCTGGAAAAAAATCAGCATGTATTAAGAGAAGTTCATCCCGGTTTCAGTGTGGAGACGCTGGTCGGAAGTTGTATCGATATATTCCATCAGGATCCTCAACATCAACGTAGATTGTTGAGTGATCCACGCAATCTTCCCCATTCGGCTGATATTCAGATCGGCCCATTAACATTCAATACCTATGTGACGGCGCAAATCGATGAAAATAACTACATCGGTACCGTTATGGAGTGGCAGGATGTTACCCAACAGAGAGCACGCGAGGCGCTTGAAGTTGATCACAAAGGACAGATTGAGGCGATTTCAAAATCCCAGGCGGTGATTGAGTTCAATATGGACGGCACAATCATCAATGCCAATGATAATTTTTTGAACACTCTGGGCTATTCACTGGCAGAAATAAAAGGAAAACACCACCGCATGTTTGCTGATCCGAACTATGCAGCCAGTGTTGAATACAAGCAGTTTTGGGAAAAACTTAACCAGGGGGAATATGACCTGGGTGAATACAAGCGGATTGGCAAGGAGGGCAAAGAGGTGTGGATTCAGGCATCTTACAACCCGATTATGGATCTCAACGGCAAGCCCTTTAAGGTGGTGAAATATGCCACCGATATTACCGCGCAAAAGGATGCAATCCAGCAAATTGCCAAACTGATTGAAGCGGTCAAACACGGTGATTTGGGTGGACGTATTAATACCGAGCACTACGACGGTTTTATCAAGCAGTTGGCTAACGATATTAACTCAATGATGGATGCGATCGTGGTGCCACTGCGCGAAACATCGCGAGTTATTCAAAAGCTGGCTGAGGGTGATCTCAGGGATAGTGTCAACGGTGAGTTTGAGGGGGAATTTGCCGATCTACGTGATGCCGTCAATGCCTGCTTAAGTAACCTCTCTCAAATGGTTAAACAGATTTTGGAAAGCTCTGATGCCACCTGTATCTCGTCGTCAGAAATATCAAAAGGCAATGAAGACTTGAGCCAGCGCACCGAAGAGCAGGCCGCCTCACTGGAACAGACCGCATCGGCGATGGAAGAGATAACCAGCACCGTGAGCCAGAATGCGGATAATGCCGGTGAGGCCAGTCAACTGGGTGCAAATGCCCAGGCTGAAGCGGAGAAGGGCGGTTCGATTGTTGCTGATGCGATAACCGCCATGAGTGAAATTAACGGCTCCAGCAAAAAAATTGTTGATATTATTGGGGTGATTGATGAGATCGCTTTTCAGACCAATTTGCTGGCGTTAAATGCAGCGGTAGAGGCGGCACGTGCTGGTGAACAGGGGCGCGGTTTTGCGGTGGTTGCCAGTGAGGTACGAAACCTGGCACAACGCAGTGCCGCTGCGGCAAAAGAGATCAAGGGATTGATCAACGACAGTGTACAGAAAGTGAAAGAGGGCTCGCGGCTGGTGGATGAATCGGGCGAAACGCTGGACTCGATTGTGACCGCAGTGCAAAAAGTCAGCACAATTATTGCTGATATTTCGTCCGCATCCCGCGAACAGGCCGCTGGTATTGAACAGATTAATAAAGCGATTGCCCAGATGGATCATGCTACCCAGCAAAATGCCGCACTGGTAGAGGAGGTCTCTGCCGCTAGTGAATCAATGAACAAAGAGTCCCAATCACTGACAAAATTGATCACATTTTTTAAAGTGGGCAACTAACCCTCGTTGTTGGATAACGTTAGGGATGTAGAATTCATTAAAATACCGCTCTTACTGGTCTTTTTGCCCGCTCTGTCTAGGCAAGTATTCGTTGCGTAGCCCACTATGCGCCCAATACCTGCCTAGACAGAGCGAACAAAAATCCGGTGCAATAACGGTACTTTAATTTTTTCTACATCCCTTAATACACCGGCTAAAGCCTCGACCTCCAAAACCTCCTTTTTTGGAGGTCAAGGCTTTAGCTGGTTGTGTCACTTTTGAGAGGATCTGCCGTTTACTTTACAACGGCAGTGCCAATGCCTCTGGGATCGCTTGCCGCAGTCACTTTGTTAGCCTTTTTATCCCACAAAATAGCCTGCATCCCCCCATATTGCCGATTCAGTGCCTTTAGTTTATGGCCCCTCGCCTGAAGACTCTCTATCAGCTTGCTATTCAGTGCCTTGGGCTCATATTGAATATGATCGGGCAGGTATTGATGGTGAAAGCGGGGCGCACTGACCCATGTTTCTACGGGGCTGTTGTTTGCAAATTCAAGAGTTGCCAGCAGCAGCATGGTAATGATGCGGCTGCCACCTGGTGTGCCGAGAATCGCTACCCGGTCGGCTGTCTCCAGAAAACTGGGACTCATGCTTGAGAGCGGGCGCTTGCCGGGTTCGATTGCGTTGGCCTCGGCACCCACCAAGCCGTAGGCGTTGGGTACGCCGGGCTTGCTGGAGAAGTCATCCATCTCATCATTCAGCAACACCCCAGTGCCGGGGGCAACAAAACCTGAGCCGAATGGGTAGTTGATGCTCATGGTGGCCGAAACCCGGTTGCCTTCTCTGTCAATAATTGAGAAATGGGTGGTGTCGCGGCCTTTGTCGTCATCAACCGCACCGGGCAGTAGCCTGCTGGGGGTGGCCAGATTGGGGTGAATAGTGGCGCGCAATCCTGCCGCATAATCTTTGCTGGTGAGCATACTCTGGGGCACATCAACAAAGTCACTGTCACCCATATATTCGGCTCGATCACGGTAGGCGCGGCGCATGGCCTCAACCATGAGGTGAATCTGCTGTGCTTCGTCTATGCTGCTCAGCTCATAACCCTCCAGTATATTCAGCATCGTACTCAGAACAATACCACCGGAGGAGGGCGGTGCTGCCGAGGTGAGGGTGATGTGGTGGTATTGGCTGCGCACCGGCGTTCGTTCGATCAGTTGGTAGTTTTGAAGATCCTGATGAGTCCAGATTCCTCCCGCCTGCTGTACCCCTTCAATCAGCCGCTGTGCAATCTCACCCTCATAAAATCCTTTGGCCCCTTGGGCTGCAATGGCTTTGAGTGTATTGGCCAAATCAGGCTGTTTGATAACGAAGCCATCAGTCGGTGGTTGGTTATTTTCCAGAAAAATTTGTGTGGCGGCTGGCGACGCCTGGAGTGCGTTGAGGCGAAATTTGGCCATTTTCTGATAGGGTTTGTCCACTTCAAATCCCTGTTCAGCATAACCAATGGCCGGTGCCAGTGATTGGCTGAGCGGAAGTTGTCCGTACTGCTTGGCAAGGTGTTCCATCGCCGCCGGTGTGCCCGGAATACCCGCAGCCAAGGGGCCGTCCATGGAGAGGTTTGGAATTACCTTACCTTGTGCATCCAGGTACATATCCCGGTGCGCTTTACCAGGGGCAGTTTCACGGCCATCGATCATGATCTGTCTGTTTTGTTCAGCATCATGAATTAACCAGAAACCCCCGCCGCCCAAGCCGGAACCGGTGGGCTCGACTACTGCCAGTGCGGCGGTGACCGCCACCGCTGCATCAAAGGCGTTACCCCCTTGCTCAAGAATAGTCATGCCCGCCTGGGTAGCCAGCGGGTGGGCCGTCGCAATGGCGGCCATGGGAGGCTTGTCCTGGGCGAAGCTGAGAGTGTTGATAAGCAGTAAGCTGACGAGCATGATGATGCGAAGCATGGCTTTTCTCTGTCGTTGTTTTTGGATGATGATGCCGCCGTCTATAGTTTTTTCAGCACGGCATAATAATGTTCAACGGTGGCTTGATTTAGAGGTGATTCCGCCAAAACATCCACCAGTGGTTTTAACTGTTTTGCATAGGGAATCCAGCGTTCCAATGATTTATTATAGATCGTTTGGCGTACTTGAATGTTGCTTGAGGTGAAGACTACATTCTTTCGTTTGTGGAACGCCATACACGCATCGTCCCAGGGCAGGTCACAATAGTTGAGCAGTGCGCTGGTCTGCTCCTTTTGTTGCTCAATTAAGGTCGCGTAATCAACAATGTGTATTTCGATTGGTAGTTGCTCAATCCAGTGCAGCATGATGTTTTGATAGTGGTTGATATAGCGCCCAATGGTCGCCAGATCGGAACTAAAGCCCATTTGGGGGTCATCGAACTGGATAAAGTAGTTGGATATTGCAACATCCAGTGGTGAACGTCGGCAGTAAATAATTTTTGTGTGTGGCATTGATGAGGCGATGAGCCCCAGATAACGGTGGTTTTCGAGTGATTTGTCGGTCACAAAGGGAGCACTTTCCGTCGGAGTAATGAGGTTGTTTATGTAACGATCTGCAAAGCCCTGAAATTGCTTAATTTGCTGTTCGTTTGAATCGTGTTCTTGTGGTGGAGAGGGATAGGCCTGAATAAAGCTACTTGATAGCGCATGGTTTTCACCACGGCTACTCACCATGGGGTGGCTGCCCAATATTTGTTCAATCAACGTGGTACCCGAGCGCGGTGGTGCCAGAATTAATATTGGTGTAACGCTAGGTTCTTTCTCTGCCGATAGTGGCGTGAGGGGCGCAGGAAAGTGTTTTTGTATCTCGGTTACCCTGGCAAAATATTGTTCTTCGTCATAGTTGTGTTCGAGTGCAGCCAGTGCATTTGCCTTTTGATAGGCATCGAAGGCTGGTTGGTATTGCTGGTTATCGTTAAATATATTACCGGCCGCAAAATAGAGCTGACAGGGGTTGTGTGACTGTGCAACTTTTTTCAGTGCCAGCAGGAGCTGTTTATAGAGTGGTGTATCTATTGACACCTTTTGATTGGTCGAAAGCTTATACCAAGCGGAACTTTGATCTGGATGTTGCATCACAATTGCTTCGAGCACCTTGCCCGCCTGCTCATTGTCACCGTGTGCAGAGAGTATGAAGGTTTGGTAGGTCTTTAACAGAGGGTCATCGGGATTGACTGCAAGCCCTTGTTCAAGCTGTTGGTTCGCCTTTTCAAAGTTATTTTGCAGGAAGTAGACCAGAAACAGACCGCGATACTCTTCAGGGGTGTTGAGTTTCAGTTTTTGCAACTGATTCAGGTAAGGCTCGGCATCCTCAAGTTGGAAGTGCTTCACCAGGGTATTGCAGAGATTAATCAGCACCTTGCTATCATCAGGGCTAATTGCCAGGGCTTTTTTGAAAGATTGAACGGCGGCCTGCCATTGATGTTTTTCCAGTAGGGCAACACCCTGTTGATTAAGGGCAATCGTGTCATTGGGGGTGATAGACAGTGCCTTATCAAGAGCGTTCAAAGCCTCATCATATTGACCCAGGCTGTACAATTGGCTAGCGAGATTAACCCAGGCGGGTGTTTGCTGGGGGTCAAGTCGTAGTGAGCGCTTAAATGAAAAAACGGCCTCTTTTTCTTTGCCTGCGGCTTTAAGAGTATTGCCAAAATTGAAGTGAAACAGCGGATCATTCGGGCGCTGTTTAATCGCTTTGCTGATCAGCTTAGCGGCCCCTTTGTGGTTGCCGTTTTGGTGCAGCAACACCCCGAGAAGATGGAGTGCATCTGCATTTTTGGAGGCCAATTTCAACACGCTTCGATAGCCTGCCTCAGCCTGTTGCAGATTTCCTGCCTGATGCAGTGCAACAGTTTCTCTCATCAGTTGATCAATATGGTAACGACTCAGCGTATTCATCTTTTGCCCCAACTTTTCGTTATTTTGGTACTCAATCGATCACATATGCGCTATATGTTCCCTCTTTGGGTGAGAAAGTGCCTCAATTTGAGGCAAAATCTAAACACGCTGAGTAGTTACTCAATATGTACATTTGAACGCATTAAAAGAGCTGTTTGTGGCTGGTTATTTTTGGCTAAATAGTAACATAGAATAATGGCGGTTATCGGGGTGATCGTAGCCCTGATTTTGCTTATATTCTCTCAGGTTTTACTCTCTGAGCAAGGGGCGTGGCCATGTTTAACGCAAACTAAATTTCACTGGCAGGCGCAGTAACACCGCTACCGGTTCACCCTCCACTTCAGCGGGGTAAAAGGTTGAGGCCAGAATCGCCTGTTTGGCTGCTTGATCAAAATGGGTTCCGGCAGAGGTTAAAATATTAACTTCCCTTACCCGCCCCTCTTTATCAATTAATGCCTCCAGCTTGACGGTGCCGCTGATACCCTGGGTGCGCATGGTTTCAGGGTAGATGGGCTCTTCCCGGTGCAGAAAACGCGGTGCCTGGGTGAGTTTAAAAAACGGTACCGGGGTGGGTAGTGCCTCTTCTGATGGCTCGATGAGCATCGGTGGTGTGGGTTCTGTGGGGGCCGGTTCAGCCGTTTTTTCGGCCTCTTCGACAACGGTCTCTTCCGGTTCATGCTCCACAGGTTCCGGTGGTATCTCTTCTATCACTTTCTCTGCCTGGGGCGATGGTTCTGGTTTAGGCGGAGGGGCTGTTTCCATTGCCGGTTTTTCAGGCGCTGGCTGTTTTTTGGGTTTGGGTGGCGTGGGCTGTTTCTCCTGTTTTACCGGCACTGGCCACGCAGTTAGATCCACCACCAGTAGAGGGCGCGGTTCTATGTCTTGTGTGCGGTAATTTGCCAGCACATGAATAAAGAACAACAAACCCAAGGTGAGCAGAATGCCGCTAGCGACAGCGAGGATAACGGGAGGAGAGGCTCGGCTAGTCACGTTTTTCATCGGTGGCAATACCCAGTTGTTTGGCTCCTCCGGCTTTTGCCGCATCAATGACCTCAATCAGTGACTCAGTGGTGGCACGGCGGTCGGCATGAACAGTGACCGCCCGTTGTGGCTTGTTGGTCAACTCAATTTTAAGCAACCGAGTGATGTCGTCGGTGGTCACGGGCCGCTGGTCGATGTAGGCGATTCCCTGTTGGTCTATTTTGATCACCAGATGTTCGTTATCAAGTGCTGCGGCATTTTCCGAGTCGGGCTTTTCGATCAGCAAGCCGTCATTTTCCGGGAAGACGGTTGTCACCATAAAAAAAATCAACAGCAGGAAAACGATATCAACCAGCGGTGCCATGCTGATTTCCGGCTTGCCGGTGTTCACCACTGGCATTGGGCATAGCTCATCCGTTGGCATTGTGGTGCGCCTTTTTTAAGGTATCCACATCACGATGCAAAATCAGTTGGATTGCCTGGTGTGTTATCGCCATCAAAGCATTGACTCGCCGTGACAGCAGGTGATGCATGAAAATGACCGGAATGGCGATAATCAGACCGCTGGCGGTGGTGAGCAGTGCCTGTGAAATGCCATCGGCCATCTCATCCGGCTTGCCACTGCCGTGCAGGGCAATCACTTCGAATACATTGATCATGCCAGTGACGGTGCCCAGCAGACCCAGCATCGGCAGGAGCGAGGCGAGAATGGCAATGGTGGCCAGGGAACCTTCCATTTTCGGGGTGATTTCTGCTAGGTGAATATTGAATTCCCGGGCCATATCTTCTTTTGATTGCACATCTGACCAGTGGGTGGCTGTGAGTAACTGGGCCACCGGACTGATGTTGCCAGTGCTGATGGGCAGATAACGGTTGTCTGTTCGCAGGTGATGGTAATCCTGGCGGGCACTTTTTATCAGCCGTTGTCCGCGTAACGCCTCCCACACCACCAGCGCCATGGCGATGCAGGCGACAACAAAAATCACCCACATAATCGGGCCGCCGCTGTTCATCAGTGATAAAAACTCATATTGCACATTCATATTGCTAATACTCCAGTTCTACACCGAAAAAAGGAAAAAATGGCATGCCGGTCACCTCGGTAGGGTTGTCGATATTTTGGTATTCATCACCGTAATCGTACTCAACGATATTTTTAGCAAAAGTGATGTTTTGCAGATCAAGGTAAAATTTTAACTTAGACTCCTGAAGCAGTACTTCACGCCCAATACGCAGATCGACCTTGTAGTAAGTGGGCAGGCGTTCGGCATTGTGTTTACCGTATTCGGCAATCCAACGATTATTTGCCGCATCCCAATTACGGCCTGTTATTTTGGTGTAGGGCCTGCCGGAATTGGCCTGTGCCTTGATGCTCCAGTCCCAGCGCGTCCAGTTGCCACCAAAAGGCTGGCCCCATACCGCGGTGACGGTTAGCGGTTGATCCCCGGAAAAATCACGGGTAATGCCGGTAATCTGATTGGTGCGACGAGATTTGGCCCAAGAGAGCGACAGCCAGCCGATTTTCCCCTGGCTGGGAGTGCGCTTGATAAATAGATCGAAACCGTAGGCTTCGCCGGTACCTCGATTGGCAAAATTGTCGGGTGGATCATTGTCATCAAGGGCGATAACCAAGTTTTCCATCGGTTTGTGATAAACCTCGGCCTTGACGCTGTAAAGCGGGTTAACTTGATGCTCAATGCCCAAAATTCGGTGTTCTGCTTCGGTCATTAACAGTGCTGGATTGCCAAAGGATTGCACGATCTCTGCACCATTGGGCATTTGAATATATTGCCCCCAGGTAGCCATCAGCAGGGTGTCGTTGGTTAATTGATACTCCAGTGTGGTACGTGGTGAAAATTTGTGGGTGTTAAAGCCACCGGTCACTTCGATGTTGGTGTGGCGCAGGCCGAGCTGGGTGGTCAGTTTTTCTGTCCACTGTCGGCGGTATTTGATGTAAGGGGAGGCCTCGGCAGCATAAATTACCTTTTTGAGGCGATACTTTTTTTGTGAGGTGATATCACAGTTAGGGTCATTTTCTGAGCAGCGTCTAGGAGAATAAAGATCCACCGGGAATCGTGCGTAGCGACTGGAAAAACCAAAGCTGAGCTTTGAATCCGCACGCAGTTGCCAGCGCAGTTCCGGCTGTAGATAAAGAGTGTCTCCTTCCACCTTGACATAAAATGGGTCTCCTTGTTCATCACGGCCCAGGCGGGTTGCGCTCTTATCGTGTATGTAAGCGACTGTTGAGAGGCTGTCCCACCTGCTGTTCCAGCGCTGCTGCCAAGTGAGACCGAGTGTTTGGTACTCTTGTTTGTTGCGCAATTTTCCGGCCAGTTGAGGGTCGGATCTGGCAGAGCTGCGTAGTTCCATTTTCATCTCATCACCGGCAGTGAACAGATAGCCATCGAGGTAGCCATTTTTAAGCTGGTGGCGATAGAGTGCTTGAAAGTTGTAAAAACGTGGCACCAGCAAGATTTGATCCGGATCGCTCTCATCTTCATCGGCAAATAAGTCGGTAGCATCATCAGGTGATAAAACAAGATCGAGATAGCTGCGGCGACCGGCAATAAAGAAGCTGTCGCCGTTTTCTCCTGCCGGCCCCTCCACTAGAAAAGAGCTGGAGATGGTTGAAATATCAAACTTATAGTGCCTGCGGTCATTTTTCGGTGCGCGCAATTTGGCATCAATAACACCACCCAGTGCATCGCCATACTGGACCGGAAAGCCTCCCAGAAAGACGTTAATATCTTCAATCAGTGCGGGATTAATTGTCGATTGAAACCCACCAAAATGGTAAAGATAGCCCACAGGTGCATTATTCACCCAGGTGATGTTTTCGTTGCCATTGCTGCCCCGCATATAGACTTCTGCCGAACCCTCTTCGGTGGCAACAATGCCGGGCAGTGCAGTAATCGCTTTGAGTGGGTCGCCTCCACTACCGGCCGCTCGGGTTAGTTCATCTACGGAGAGCGACAGTTTTGATGTTTTTTCTGTTAACCGCTCTGCGGTTACACTTAAACCTTCGCTCTCAATGACCACTGGCAACAGATAGAGAACCAGCTCTGGCCGGTTCAAACCACGGGTTTTAATCAACGTCTCAAACCCTGCGGCTAGCACCTTGATTCGACTGGGTGGTGGGATGTCAGAAAACAGAATGCGTCCGCTCTCTGTTGTTTCATCATAGGCCGCACCATCATTGATAACCACGGTTGCCCCTTCAACCGGATTACCACTGCCTCGCTCCTTGACGATGACGGTAAGGTCGGCAGCAAAAGCAATATTTATGCTCAGCAGGGTGAGTATCAATAAGATACTGAGGTAGCAGGGTATGCCTAAACGGTTTTTTCTAATTGCACTGCTCACCCAAAACTCCTTCTGTTTATCCTGTTTTGTGAGTTTAAGGTGGTGAGTGAACGAAGTCTATTGGAAGAGTGTTGTGAAATGTAACCTTATGTAACAGAGTGATTGTAGTGAAATAGTTGCAGCAGGTGGGGTTTCCTCATGAACGATTTTCTTTTGGCCAGGAAATAATGAATCGGGCGCCGCCCAGCGAAGAGTCTTCAACCGTTACCACACCATTATGCCATTGGCAGATACGCTGCACGATGGCCAGACCCAGGCCATAACCGCCAGTGCCCCGGTCACGGCTGGCATCGAGCCGTTTGAATGCCTCAAAAACATGCTTGCGCTCATATTCAGGAATGCCCGCTCCGTCATCATCAACCGTGATCTGATAATTTTCATTATCTTGTGTAAAGGCGATGCAAACTCTGTTTTGTGCGTAGCGCTTTGCATTTTGCAATAAATTTCCCACCGCACGGGCCATTAACTTGGGCTCAAAGTGGGCACGCTCGGGACGGCTTGCGCTTATTTCCAAGTTGATTGATAAATGTTCTTCTCCGGTTTTTGTTTGCTGAATGAGC
>UOFP01000092.1_pt1 | contig 10975 bp, 7 predicted proteins | sample 1988921 | NCBI WGS metagenome assembly UOFP01 (sample SAMEA4712195, study PRJEB27164) | hydrothermal vent metagenome | biome: marine basaltic hydrothermal vent biome; feature: marine hydrothermal vent; material: mineral | place: Pacific Ocean | collected 2011-06-14/2011-07-23 | depth 1719 m | reverse complement strand
TCGGTATCGACTGACGGGCGCAGATCATATTTGTCACGGAACTGGTCAACCACCGCATCTTTTACTTTAAGAGCCGCGTAGTGACTGTGGTTGATTTTGGAGCGACTGATGTTAAAGTCCACCGCCATGGTCCCTTCCGGTGACATATGTTGAGACCAGTCGGTTTTCTGAATGCCGTCATACAGCGCTTCCGGTGTTTTGGCCTCAAAGCTGGGGAGCGGTAGCAGCACCCGGTTGGCGATGCGTGACCAGAGACAGAGCTTGTAAGCGGTCTCAAGGGTGCCGGTGAACTCGACCCCCGCCCGTACCGGGTTCATATGGAAGCCGCCAAACTGTTTGATCTCATCAGCAAGCAGTTGCTCCATCCCTTTTGGGGTGGATGCAAACAGTTTCAGGGCATCTGGCATGGCGATTGTCCACTCAAAAGGGGGATTTTAACATGGCCGCATCAGGCTCACAGTAAGTTTTATCCTGACATCAGGGGGAGGTTGTATTCAGGGAGGAGATGTGGGTATAAGAGTCTGTACCATTAATATGATTTTAGATTTCAACAACCTGTTAAGGGATGTAGAAAAAATTAAAGTACCGTTATTGCACCGGATTTTTGTTCGCTCTGTCTAGGTAGGTATTGGGCGCATAGTGGGCTACGCAACGAATACTTGCCTAGACAGAGCGGGCAAAAAGACCAGTAAGAGCGGTATTTTAATGAATTCTACATCCCTAAGAGAAACAGTAACCTATGACCTTGCAGCATCTTCCTCCGTGGCGTGGTGATTTCTCAAAAAACTCACCCCTATTTGAGCCGATGGCCCCCTTGCTGGCGCATTTCAGCCACTTTTCTGCCTGGCCTGGTCTGGATGATTTTCAGGGCTTTCTGGATGGCTGGCCAAAACCCATTCAAACACTGACTGGAAAACCGCTCTCGATTGTCGAGCAGGCGGGCAAACCCGCTAGTTTTGAAGAGCACTATGCACCGCGTATCTACACCAGCGGTGAGATTCAAACCCGTCGAGAAAATTGGCATGACTTTTTTCAATATCTGACCTGGTTTATGTTTCCCGAAACGAAAGCACAGATCAACGCCATTCATATTCCCCATGCCCGGGAGCGGATCGCCTCTGGCCACGCATTGGGGCGGCGAACGCCGGTAGAAAATACCCTATCACTATTCGATGAAGGAGGTGCGTTACTGGTTTCCAGTGATGAAAAGTTGCTGGATATGGTGAAAAACTTTCAGTGGAAAGCGCTGTTTTGGGATAATCGAAGGTTGCTTACTGAGCGTTTTGAGTGCATCACCTTTGGTCATGCGATGTACGAAAAAGGTTTGGTTCCCTATGTGGGCATGACCGCTAATACCATTCTTCTCCATTGTCCTTCATCATTTCATGGCCAATCCTGGGAGGATAAATGGCACTGGCTGGATCGACAGTTGGCGGTGATTTTTGCTGAGGGTAAGCGGTTCCAGCAACCCAGAGATTTACAGCCATTTCCTATTCTCGGTATGCCGGGTTGGGACCAAGCGAATAGTGATGAGGTCTATTATGATAATCAACGCTATTTTCGTCCCGGTCGTGGTGGTAAAGGGTGAATTTATACCTCTGTTTGGCGTACAATGCGCACACCTATTGGTTAACTGTTTTCGATCTGGAGTTTTAATGTCTGATATTAACAAGGTTGTATTGGCCTATTCGGGTGGCCTGGACACCTCTATTATTCTCAAGTGGCTGCAGGATGAATATCAATGCGAGGTGGTTACTTTTACCGCTGATATCGGGCAGGGCGAAGAGGTGGAACCTGCTCGTGCCAAGGCCGAAGCGTTGGGTATTAAGGAGATTTATATTGATGATCTGCGTGAAGAGTATGCCCGGGACTTTGTCTTTCCGATGTTTCGTGCCAATGCCATTTATGAGGGTGAATATCTGTTGGGTACCTCGATTGCCCGTCCGCTAATATCAAAGCGTCAAATCGAAATTGCGAATGAGACCGGTGCCGATGCGGTCTCCCATGGTGCAACCGGTAAAGGCAATGATCAGATACGTTTTGAGTTGGGCTATTATGGCTTGAAACCGGATGTGCATGTGATTGCACCGTGGCGCGAGTGGGATCTTAACTCCCGTGAAAAGCTGTTAGCTTATGCAGAGCAGCACGGTATTGCAGTTGAAAACAAAAAAGGTAAAAAGTCACCTTATTCAATGGATGCCAACCTGCTGCATATCTCCTACGAAGGCGGTATTCTGGAAGACCCCTGGGCAGAGCCGGAAGAAGATATGTGGCGTTGGAGTGTCTCTCCTGAACAGGCACCTGATGTGGCCACTTATATTGAGTTGACTTACTTGCATGGCGATATTATCGCCATCGATAATCTAGCGATGAGCCCGGCGCGGGTGATGGAGTACTTAAACAAACTGGGTGGTGATAACGGTATTGGTCGCCTGGATATTGTTGAAAACCGCTATGTGGGCATGAAGTCCCGTGGTTGTTACGAAACCCCGGCCGGTACCATTATGCTGAAAGGGCACCGGGCGATTGAGTCGATCACTCTGGATCGCGAAGTAGCACACCTGAAAGATGAATTGATGCCACGTTATGCCAAGTTGATCTACAACGGCTACTGGTGGGCACCTGAGCGTCAAATGATGCAGGAGATGATTGATGCCTCACAGATTACGGTGAATGGTAAGGTACGTCTAAAGCTCTACAAAGGTAACGTCACCGTGGTGGGTCGAGAGTCGAATAGCGATAGCCTGTTTGATGCCAATATTGCCACTTTTGAGGACGATGAAGGGGCATACAATCAGGCCGATGCGGAAGGATTTATTAAATTGAATGCACTGCGCTTGCGGATTGCCGGTAACAAAAAACAGAGGTGACGCCCCAGTGCAGTGTGTAGGTTAAATTGACGGATCAGCGACCCTGTGGTGTTTTGCACCAAGGCGTAGTCCGAAAGCAATGGTTACTCCCTTTCTAAGGGATGTAGAAAAAATTAAAGTACCGTTATTGCACCGGATTTTTGTTCGCTCTGTCTAGGCAGGTATTGGGCGCATAGTGGGCTACGCAACGAATATTTGCCTAGACAGAGCGGGCAAAAAGACCAGTAAGAGCGGTATTTTAATGAATTCTACATCCCTAAGGACTATAACGCCGAGGCGGAATGCCACAGGGTCACCCGATTGCCCCAGCATCCTGGTGGCTGAATTAGGCTTAGTCTGTTAATTGCAGTATAATGCGGCAAAATTTTTGTACATACTTAAAACCGAGGTGTTGGCGGCGTGGCCGACAGTTGAGAGTGGATAATGACAAAGCAATCAAGTTACTCCTATGAAGAGCTGATCCGTTGTGGGCAAGGTGAAATTTTTGGTCCGGGGAATGCACAATTGCCAGCTCCCCCGATGCTGATGTTGGACCGCATTGCCACGATCTCTGAAGAGGGTGGTGCTCATGGCAAAGGCCAGATTATTGCCGAGCTGGATATCACCCCTGATCTGTGGTTTTTTGATTGCCACTTTAAAAATGATCCGGTGATGCCGGGCTGTTTAGGGCTTGATGCCATGTGGCAACTGGTGGGGTTTTACCTGGGCTGGATGGGTGGAGCAGGTCGTGGGCGTGCCCTGGGTTCCGGTGAGGTTAAGTTTACCGGCCAAGTGACACCTGAGTGTAAAAAAGTAACCTACTATATTGATATAAAACGACTGATTATGCGCCGGTTGGTCATGGGGATTGCAGATGCTCGCATGGAAGTGGATGGTCGTGAAATCTACGTTGCTAAAGATCTGCGAGTCGGTCTTTTTACCTCGACAGAAAACTTTTAAGGAGGTTGCCCTTGAAGCGCGTCGTTATCACCGGTTTAGGTATTGTTTCCAGTATTGGAAATAATAGACAAGAAGTGGCAAATTCATTACGACAGGGAAAATCAGGCATTGAATTTGCGCCTGAATATGCAGAGATGGGGTTTCGATCCCATGTACATGGCTCAATCAATATCGAGATTGAAGAGTTGATAGAGCGCAAAATACGCCGTTTTATGGGTACTGCCGCCGCCTACAATTATATTGCGATGCAGCAGGCGATTGATGCATCTGGTTTGACTGAAGAGCAGGTCTCCAACCCGCGTACCGGATTAATTGTCGGCTCCGGTGGTGCTTCACATGCCAGCACAGTTGCCGCTGCTGATATTCTGCGTGAACGCGGCATCCGCCGTGTGGGTCCCTACATGGTGCCCAAAACCATGGGTTCTACCACCTCAGCCAATCTGGCAACTGCATTCAAAATCAAGGGTGTTAACTACTCCATCAGCTCCGCCTGTTCAACCAGTGCACACTGTATTGGCAACGCTTGCGAGCAGATTCAGATGGGCAAGCAGGATATTGTCTTTGCCGGTGGTGGAGAAGAGCTGGGTTGGGAAGGCTCATTGATGTTTGACGCAATGGGTGCGCTCTCCAGTAAATACAATGAGACTCCCGATAAAGCGTCACGGGCATATGATGCCCATCGTGATGGTTTTGTGATCTCCGGTGGCGGTGGCCTGGTTGTGCTGGAGGAGCTGGAGCACGCCAAAGCGCGTGGTGCCAACATCTACGCCGAAGTGGTCGGTTACGGTGCCACTTCTGACGGTTTTGACATGGTGCAACCCTCGGGCGAAGGTGCGGTGCGCTGCATGCGGCTGGCGATGTCGACGGTTGAGGGCAAGATCGACTATATCAATGCCCACGGTACCAGTACGCCGGTTGGTGATGTGAAAGAGCTGGGTGCGATTCGTGAGGTGTTTGGCAATGAGATGCCAAAGATCAGCTCAACCAAATCACTGACCGGCCATGCGCTGGGTGCTGCCGGTGTCAATGAAGCGATCTATTCACTAATTATGATGGAAGAGGGCTTTCTTGCCGCATCGGCCAATATCGAAGAGCTGGATGACGCGGCTGAAGGCATGGCAATTGTTCGCGAGCTTGAAGAGCAAACCATCAATACCGTGATGAGTAACAGCTTCGGCTTTGGTGGCACCAATGCCACTCTGGTGATGCAGCGTTACAGCGCGTAGATTTAGAGGCCTTGACCTCCCAGAGGGGAGGTCTCGGTCTATTAACACCTTTCCTCCACAGTGCATGTCGATCATTTGCCGATGAGTAACTTCTGCTACACGCCACCTGTCGACACCGGTCTGGATATCCTCTATCAAGACGAACTGTTGATTGCAGTGAACAAGCCGAGTGGCCTGTTGTCTGTGCCGGGGCGTGGAGCGGATAAGCAAGATTGCATGATCACTCGAATTCAGCAGCGTTTTGCAGATGCATTGACGGTGCATCGTCTGGATATGGAGACATCCGGCATTCTACTGTTTGCACGTCATAAAACGGTTCACCGACTGCTCAGTCGGGCCTTTCAGGAGCGAGAAGTCGAAAAACAGTACACGGCGGTGATTGCTGGTGTGCTGGAGAGAGAGGCCGGTGAGGTTAACTTGCCACTCATTTGTGATTGGCCTAACCGTCCGCGCCAAAAAGTGGATCATGACGTGGGCAAGCCAAGTTTAACCCGCTACCAACGTCTATCTTATGATGCGGTGTTAGATGCCACTCGCGTCGCACTATTCCCGGTCACTGGGCGCTCTCATCAATTGCGGGTTCATATGTTATCACTGGGCCATGCCATTTTGGGCGATCCTCTTTATGCGCCGCCGGATGTCAAAGTAAAAGCACCACGTCTTCAGTTGCATGCCAATAAAATGCTGATTCAACATCCTGTTTCGGGTGAGCCGTTGCGGCTTTTTTCTGAGCCACCTTTTTAATATTTTGTGAAAAGAGCTTATCGATATTGGTCAACTCAATAGGGTGAGCGCACTTTCAGTGCACAGTGCTTGAATTTGTTGTTAAGACGGAGTGAATGTAGCCACCTGTTAACCTATTGTGGTAACGTGAAATAATGAAAACTCAGCGATATATTCCCCCGGTTATTTTAATCTTTTTATTCTCCATGGCACTGCTTTTTAGTCACGTGGCCTACAGTGATGTTGCTGTAAATGGCGAGCGCTCTTTTGATGAGTGGCTGGTAGAGCTGCGCGATGAGGCACGGCGCGAAGGGATCTCTGATGAAACGCTGGATGTGGCCTTAAATGAACTGAGCATTGTGGAAAAAGTGGTCGAGCTGGATCGCCGCCAACCTGAATTTACCCAGACATTCTGGTCCTATCTGGATGCGCGTATGACCCATTGGCGTATTCAACGTGGCAAGGAGATGCTGAAAAAACATGCAAAATTGCTCGCCAAAGTAGAGGCGCAATATGGTATTCCTGCACGTTACCTGGTCGCTTTCTGGGGGATGGAAACCAACTATGGAAACTACCTTGGTAAGTTTTCCACCATCTCTTCACTGGCAACCTTGGCCTATGACCCCCGGCGCAGCACCTTCTTCCGCAAGCAGCTGATTGCCGCCCTGCACATTATCGATCAGGGGCATGTGAGCAGTGCGGATATGATCGGTTCTTGGGCCGGTGCCGGTGGTCATTTACAATTCATGCCAACCACCTTTTTGGAATACGCCTCCGATGGTGATAACGACAACCGTATTGACCTGTGGGGCAACTTACCGGATGTCTTTGCCTCTGGCGGCCATTATCTCAATAGCATTGGTTGGCGTTATGGTGAGCTGTGGGGGCGTGAAGTACTTTTGCCCGCTGACTTTGATTGGCAGCTGGCGACATTGAAAAACAGACAATCGGTTAGCTACTGGCGTGCACTCGGTGTTACCAAAGCCGATGGGCGATTGTTTGCTGAAGATGAGGCTCTGGGTGCCATTGTTTTACCACAAGGAGCCAACGGCCCTGCTTTTCTGGTTTACGATAATTTCAATGTCATTATGGATTGGAACCGATCAATTAAATATGCAATTGCCGTCGGCCACTTGGCGGATCGCCTGATTGATTTACCTGAGTTGCGAAATGGTCGCGATGCCGATAATCGCCCGTTGAGCTTCGACGCGGCAGAGGAGATGCAGCACCGCCTCAATGCTCTGGGTTTTGATGCGGGAACACCCGATGGAATCGCCGGTCGTCAAACCCGTGAAGCGGTGCGTGGTTACCAAGCCTCTGTTGGATTGACCGCCGATGGCTTCCCGTCAGTTTCGATTCTGGAAAAACTGCGTGAACAGCGAGAAGTGTCGTCAGAACAATAGAGCTTACCCTTGGTAACGGCTCCTCTTCGAGTAAAAACATAAAACCCCATGTTAAAGATCTACCACAGCAACCGCCTGGAACACCTTGCAGCCCACTTAGCAGCCACCATTCAGGTGGAACCACTGCAATCGGTGCTGGCCGCCGAGGTGATTGTGACCCAGCATCAGGGCATGGCGCGTTGGCTCTCTATTCAACTGGCGCAGGTGCAGGGCATTAGTGCCAACTGTGACTATCCGTTACCCGCCAGTTATATCTGGGCACTCTATCGTAGCCAGCTTGATGAAGTACCGGAACACTCCACTTTTGACCGTTCAACACTGGCGTGGCGTTTAATGGCGTTGTTGCCTACGCTGCTGGATGAGCTTGAATTTATCCCCCTGAAACAGTATCTGGAAGGGGGGCGTGACCAGCTTAAACAGTACCAACTGTGTCGTTATATTGCCGATACCTTTGAACAATACCTGATCTACCGCCCGGAGTGGATTCACGCCTGGCAGCGCGGTGAAAATAAAGGGTGTGAAAAACAGCCCTGGCAATCCCATCTGTGGCGGGCGCTGGTTGCTGATCAGGCACCGCTTCACCGGGCCAGCCTGCACCAGCAGTTCATGCAGCGGGCGGCAGCGGGTAACATCAACCCCGAAACATTGCCCCAGCGCTTGATGATCTTTGGTATCAACAGCTTGCCCCCCGCCTATCTTGAAGTGCTGGCGGCGGTGGCACAACATATTGATGTTCACCTCTTCTCCCTCAACCCCTGTCTCGCTTTCTGGGAAGATATTGCCGACCCTAAAACCCTGGCAAGGCTGCGCCAACGCTGGCAGAGCCAAGGCAAACCGGATGTCTCCGAGATGTATGAAGTGGGCAACAGCCTGCTCGCCTCCATGGGAAAGCAGGGGCGGGATTTTCAGCGGCTGATTCATCAAGAGCAATATGCCACGGAAGATCACGACTGCACCGTCTATCTGGATGAAGGTAATCTGCTGGAGTCGATTCAATCCGACATTCTGCAACTGCTGGAGCGGGGGCAGGGCGATTATGATGCCAGCCCGGTGGCGGTTGATGATGACTCTTTAACTATCCATAGCTGCCACAGCCCGATGCGTGAAGTGCAGGTACTCTACGACCAACTGTTGCAGATGTTTGAGCAGGACCCTGAGCTGCTTCCCCGTGACATCATCGTCATGACCCCGGAAATTGACACTTACGCTCCTTACATTGAAGCGATATTTAGCACCGCCAGCGAGGGGCGGGTGATCCCGTGGTCGATTGCCGACCGCTCGGCGCAAGCAGAACACCCGGTGCTGAACACCTTTTTACAACTGCTGCAACTGCCCGCAGCGCGTATGAATGCCAGTGAGGTGCTGGCGATGCTGGAAGTGCCGTCGATATCCCGTCGATACGGGTTGGATGAGCAAGCGTTGCAACGGATTCGCCAGTGGGTTCAGGAGAGCGGCATCCGCTGGGGGCTGGATGGCGAATCACGCCGCGAGCTGGATCAACCAGCGGATGACCGCTTCTCATGGCAGTTTGGCCTGCAACGGCTGATGCTCGGTTATGCACTGCCACCGGAAGAGCAGATCTACCAGGGTTATCTCCCTTATATCCATATCGAAGGGATGGAGGCGCAGTGGCTGGGCAAACTGCAACGCTTTTTGGATGATCTCGCTGCTCTGCGCAAGCGCCTTGCCCGCTCACACACCCCGGCGCAGTGGCAAGGGCTGATCAATGATATTCTGTCGCGCTTTGAAATTGAAGGTGAAGATGAACAGCAGGCGATGCAGCTACTGCGTAGCGTAGTGCACGACCTGAGTCAGCAGACAGCGGCGGCGGGCTATGAACAGCCGATCCCGCTGGAGGTGGTGCAAGATTACCTCAAAGGCCATCTGCTCTCACCCGCCTCACCACACCGCTTTTTGGCCGGTCAAGTCAGCTTTTGCGCAATGATGCCGATGCGCAGCCTGCCATTCAAAGTGGTTTGTATGATTGGCATGAATGAGAGCGCCTATCCACGTACCCGCCCACCACTCGGTTTTGACCTGATGGTGGACAACCCGCGCCCCGGTGACCGCTCACGGCGTGACGATGACCGCTACCTGTTTCTGGAGGCGCTGCTTTCCGCCCGCCAAAAGCTCTACATCAGCTACACCGGGCGCTCGATTCGTGATAATTCGCTGATGCTGCCCTCGGTGCTGGTGAGTGAGTTGCAGGACTATATCGAACAGGGTTTTATCAGTGAAGCGGGAGAGCCAATAGTGAAACAGCTAATCACCGAGCACCCGCTGCAACCCTTCAGCCCCCGCTATTTTCAAGGTGACCCGCAGCTCTTCAGTTATGACCTGCTATGGTCAAATGCCGCCCGTGTACGACAAAAAGAGCCACAGGTACGCCCCTTTATTGATGCAGCTCTACCCCCGGCAGAAGCGGCACAACGCAGCCTCTCGCTCCATGAATTGATCCGTTTTTTCAACGCCCCCACGCGCTATTTTCTACAGCAACGCCTTGGCATCTACCTGGAACAGGCTGATGATGAGACAGAGGATAGCGAACCCTTCACTCTCGATAGCTTACAGGTCTACCAGCTTAAACAGCAGTTGCTTGAACAGAGCCTGCAAGGGGGCGATTTAGAGCACTACCGGGAGATACTCAAAGGCAAGGCAGAACTACCCGCCGGGGCATTTGCCGAGGTGTTTTACGATAACTACAGCACCACCACCGGTGAGTTTGCCGAAAGCTTAAAAGCTGAGCTAAAGGCACCGCTGGAGCCGATTGAACTGGACCTGAAAATCGGCGACTTCCATCTACACGGCTGGCTGGCCAATGTCACCCATGACGGGCTGCAAAGTTACCGTTACACCAAAATCAAGGCGAAAGATCGGCTGGCACTCTGGTTAAACCATCTGGCTCTCTGTGCCATCAACCCCGCCGGGGTGGCCCTGAAAAGCCGCCACTTCGCCGAAGATGGCACGCTCTGCTTTGCCCCGGTGGATGACCCTCTTCACCAACTGCAACGGCTGCTACAACACTACTGGCAAGGACTGCAAAAGCCGTTACCGTTCTACCCGGAAAGCTCACTGCTCTACACCACCTTGATTAACAAAGGTAAGGCTGATGAAGCGTTAGCCAAAGCAGAGAAAAACTTTTTAGGCAGTGATTATTACCCCGGAGAAGGAGCAGACCCCTATTTGCAATTAGTACTGCGTGATCAACACCCTTTTGATGGGTCGTTTATTGAGCTGGCTGAGGCGATTTATCAACCGTTGCTCTGTGCAGAAGAGGCAGAAAAATGAGCATGCTGCCACTTAATTTCAACACTCTTGGCTGACTTTAATCGATTAAATCAGTCGAGCGCCTCGGGGCCGCAGGCGATCACTTGTTTTTTCAACTCATCATAAAAAAATGCCTTGGTATTGGGGCGTAAAGGTCATGCTGTCAGGTGGATTGCTATGCTTGGAAGGCTTGGGGGATGGCGACCCAGGAATAACAACGTTGTGGCGAGGGTGGAAACGACTAAATGATATTTCGCGGGGTTGGGTTCTCGCACAGAGTACATAACTTATGGGTAACAGAAAGGTGTTGTGGGGGCTGGAGGCTAGAGACCTCTGGCTACTCGATTAGGCGATTTCCCCCTTTATCTTGCCAATTATGTCAGCCCCAATCTCTTCGCTCTCCAGCAGAAAATGACCGGCCTCTTTTATAAAATAACTTTCACACTTTGGAAGTATACGGGAAAAATTCTTTGCCGGTGAGATGGGCATTAAAGTGTCAGGGCAAGCGCATATAAATTTCCTTAAAAATCAGAGATACTCAGAGTTT
>UOFP01000130.1_pt1 | contig 11150 bp, 11 predicted proteins | sample 1988921 | NCBI WGS metagenome assembly UOFP01 (sample SAMEA4712195, study PRJEB27164) | hydrothermal vent metagenome | biome: marine basaltic hydrothermal vent biome; feature: marine hydrothermal vent; material: mineral | place: Pacific Ocean | collected 2011-06-14/2011-07-23 | depth 1719 m | reverse complement strand
GCATTGCCCTGTCGCACCATTAGTTGGCTTTCAATTTGTATCACCAGCACATTGCGCGACCAACTGTGATCGATCGCCTTTTGGGCATACCAACGGCGCTCCTCCTCCGTTTTCAGCTTATCAAGCAGGGCGATCTGGTGATACCAGGGCAATTGTGCAAGCACTGCTTGCACAAATTCCAGATTGGGCCAGACCTCGGCAAAGGTACGCATGTATTTAAGATTGCGCGGTGAAAATCCTTTCATATTAGGAAAGGTGGTGCGCAGGTCATGAGCCAGCCGGTCGATGACCTTCGCGCCCCAGCCTTGTGCGGCTTGCCGCGCTAGAATGTCATGACCGATCTGCCAGTACAGCAACACCAATTCATGATTGACGGCCAGCGTGGCACGTTGTTGGGCGGTGTGAATTCTGCTCTTCAGCTCTGTCAACCAATCGGCATACCCTTCGGGCGGCTGAGTCAGTGAAGCGGGTTTATCCGTCATGCTTCGCCTCCACCTATCTCTGCCACAATCGCATCAATATCTCCACGCAGCTGGTCGATTTTGGCGACGGTGGTTTTTAGCTCGGCATTAAGCTTTGTAATATCAATCACTTCACGGGTATCTTTGGCTTCCACATAGCTGCTAACCGAGAGGTTGTAGTCATTTTCAGCGATCTTGTCGTGGTCTATCGATTCAGCAAAGTGCGCTACCTTCTCTTTGCTATCAAAGGCCTGCATGATCTGCTCAATGTGATCGTCGGTGAGGATATTGGTATTGGTGGCTTTCTTGAAGTACTCCTCACCACTGGCATCGATAAACTGGGTTTTGGTGTCGGTTTTGTGTTTGGAGAGCACCAGAATATTCACCGCAATGGTGGTACCAAAAAACAGGTTGGGTGCGAGTGAGATCACGGTTTCCACATAGTTGTTATCCACTAGATATTGGCGGATTTTCTTTTCAGCTCCGCCACGGTAAAAAATACCGGGGAAGCAGACAATCGCCGCACGGCCTTTGCTGGAGAGGTAACTGAGGGCATGTAGTACAAAGGCAAAGTCGGCCTTGGATTTAGGGGCGAGTACACCAGCGGGGGCGAAGCGTTCATCGTTGATCAGGGTAGGGTCGTCACTGCCGATCCATTTTACCGAGTACGGTGGGTTGGAGACGATAGCATCAAAGGGCTTGTCATCAGCAAAATGCGGATTGATCAGGGTATTGCCCAGCTGTATGTTGAACTTGTCGTAGTTGATGTTGTGCAAAAATAGGTTCATTCGCGCCAGGTTGTAGGTGGTGTGGTTGATCTCCTGCCCCCAAAAGCCGTCTTCAATAATATGCGCATCAAAGTGCTTTTTGGCTTGCAGCAGCAAGGAGCCAGAACCACAGGCGGGGTCATATATTTTATTGACACTGGTCTGCTTATGCATGGCCAGTTGGGCTATCAGCTTGGAGACGTGTTGCGGGGTAAAAAACTCGCCACCGGATTTACCCGCATTGGCGGCATAGTTTGAAATCAAGAATTCGTAGGCATCGCCAAACAGGTCGATTTGGCTGCTGTGAAAGTCGCCAAAATCCAGCCCAGCCACTCCTTTAAGTACAGCAGCCAAACGACTATTTTTATCGACAACGGTATTTCCGAGGCGGTTGCTGGTGGTATCAAAATCGGCAAACAGACCTTTAATGTCACCTTCGGAAGCGTAGCCGTTGGCGGAAGCCTCGATAGCGGTGAAGAGACTGGCCAGATCGGTATTCAGGCTTTCGTTGCTGTTAGCACCCACGGCTATGTTGGCGAACAGCTGGCTGGGGTAGATGAAGTAGCCCTTAGTTTTGATGGCATCGTCTTTTATTTCTGCGGTGATGACATCATTTTCCAATGCTGCATAATTGATGCTCTCATCTCCGCCTTCAATATAGAGGGCAAAGTTTTCACTGATAAAGCGATAAAACAGGGTACCAAGTACGTACTGCTTGAAATCCCAGCCATCCACTGCACCGCGTACATCATTGGCGATTTGCCAGATTTGGCGCTGCAGTGCGGCGCGTTGTTGGGTGCTTGTCATTGAGTGATTCCTGTTTAAATACGTTTTACATTGGGCAGATTCAACCTCGAAGTGCATAACTACCTAAGCGGCAATTGCAGCCATGTGTACCGCCATTAATTTTGCAGGGGTTTTGTTCCCTCGCTTTTTTCCAGGTCGATCATCCCGTTGAACCTAGAATCCTCAGTTGACCGCTTGTTGGTATGTATAACACGATGAAAGTATTAGAATATTTAACTGCGCCTCAGCTTACCTGTAAGGTGAGCACGCTACGACCTGCCTAGCAGTCCTGGGTGTCCGTCTGACTATGCAAAAAAACTCATTAAGGATCAGGCCATTAACTCATTTTTTTGCTACGCCAGCCGAACACCCAGAACCACTATGCAGGCCGTCCAACTGAGGATTCTAGGTTGAATAATAACTGACGATACTTCATTCACAGAGACTTTTTTGAAATCTATGATTTTTGGCCGCTAGCGGCTAAGATGCTATCTGGATTAGGGTAAGGCATTAGTGGTAACACACCCTCTTCTGTTAAAATGCGCCACCACCCCTAAAGAGGCTGCATCCGTTGTTTGCACATTTCAATTTTCACCGCTCCCTGCTACGCGCACTGGGCGAAATGAATATCAAGGATCCTACGGCGGTTCAGGTTAAAGCGATTCCGTTGGCGCTGGATCAGATCGACCTGCAAATCAACGCGGAAACCGGCAGTGGTAAAACCATCGCCTTCCTGGTGCCGATGCTGCACTCCATGCTAAGTAAGCCCAACCCCGGCGGTACCCGCGCTTTGGTGATGTTGCCGACCCGTGAGCTGGCAACCCAGGTTTACGGGGTCTGTTGCGAACTGGCAAAATTCACCCGCCTGAAAATAGACCTGATTACCGGTGGGGACGACATCAACGCCCAAACCGAATTATTGCAACACAACCCCGATGTGATCATTGCCACCCCTGGCCGACTGCTGGAGCTGCTCAAAAAAAATACCACTGACTTTTTCGATCTGGAGATGCTGGTACTTGATGAAGCGGACCGCATGTTGGACATGGGGATGAGCGATGATGTGCTGGCGATTGCAGAACAGTGTAGTAGTGAACGTCAAACCCTGCTGGTATCTGCCTCCAGCAAAGGCAGCATCAGCGTTATCGCCAAGCAGTTAATGAACCAGCCTGAACTGGTATCACTGAATAGCGTATGGGATAAACACGCTAATATACTGCAACAGATGATTCTCAGTGACGGGGCACAACACAAACAAGAGCAACTTCACTGGCTGCTGCGTAATGAGAGCTACCAAAAGGCGATTGTCTTTGCCAACAGTCGGGAAAAAGTGGAAAAGATAGGCAGTTATTTGATGCATCGAGGCCTTCGTGTCGCGGTCTTGCACGGCAGTCTGGAGCAAAACCGACGTGACCGGGTGATGGATCTGTTACATGACGGCGAAATCAAGATACTGGTTGCAACTGATTTGGCCGCCCGGGGTTTGGATATTGAGGGTGTTGAGCTGGTTCTGAATGCCTCAATGGCGCGCCGGGGAGATGATTACCTGCATCGCATTGGCCGCACCGGTCGTGCGGGCAACAAAGGTCTCGCCATTACCCTCGTTGATCCGACCGAATGGAACCTGACCGCCAGTATTGAGCGCTACCTGAAACAGAAGCTGATACGTCGCGTCATAGCTGAACTGCCGGGAGACTACCGTGGCCCGGAGCGAGTCAAAGCATCCGGCAAAGCCTATGGGTTGAAAAACCCAGACAAGAAAAAGAAAACCGCCAAAGAGAAAAGACGCCAAAACAAAAAGAAGATCAAACGTCTACAGCGTAAAAACAGCGATAAAAAATAGCACAGCTTGATGCTATTTTTATCAAAATAGTCACTTGGAGCACAAAGCATGAACAAGAACGTACAAGAGAGAAAATATGTCGGTATTGATAATGATATCAATGGTGGCATGACCGATACCGGCAAAGTGATCCGTGATGCCTGGGTGTTCGAAATCATTCCCGAAACCGAGACCTGCGAAGGCTGGCTATCCACTGCAATTCAAGAGTTGTGGGATAAAACCAGCAAAGAGTGGGAAAAGTACGGCTTTCTGATCAGTAATCTGCCAGAAGATAAAAAACAGCGTTTCCAGCGCATTCAAAGCGCCGCCATAAAACGTGCTAAAGCGGAAGGCTGGGATCCTGAAAAAGATATCGAGAACGATAGCCCCTGATTCAAAATATTTGAGGCCCTTGCAATCAGCCTTGTAGGGTGCATTCCATGCACCACAACACGCTGGCAATGGCAACGATGCATGATATGAAATATCTGGTTTTGATGGGATATATTTGGTGCGTCAAACGCACCCTACCCGACTGGGTAATCGAACTCATTTCCAAAACAGAGAGCTGTAATGCCTTTTCCCACAATTGAATCTTTCATTGGCAATACGCCGCTGGTTCGCTTGCAGCGCCTGCCTGGCAACTCTTCCAATACGCTGCTGGTTAAGCTGGAAGGTAATAACCCGGCGGGTTCGGTTAAAGACCGACCCGCCGTCAGCATGATTCAGCACGCTGAAGCGCGGGGTGATATCAAGCCAGGTGATACCTTGATTGAGGCGACCAGTGGTAATACCGGGATCGCCCTAGCGATGGCGGCGGCAATCAAGGGGTACAAACTGGTGCTGCTGATGCCGGAGACCATGAGTGCAGAGCGCCGGGGTGCAATGAAGGCGTATGGCGCTGAACTGGTTTTGGTGAGCAAAGAGCAGGGGATGGAGGGGGCGCGGGATTTAGCATTGCAGATGCAGGCAGAAGGTCAGGGGTTAGTGCTGAATCAGTTTGCCAATTTTGATAATCCACTGGCCCACTATGAGGGCACCGGCCCTGAAATCTGGCGTGATACCCAAGGGAAGATTAGCCACTTTGTCAGCGCGATGGGCACCACCGGCACCATTATGGGGGTCTCCCGTTATCTGAAAGAGCAGCGTGAGCAGGTGCAGATTGTCGGGGTACAGCCGGAGGAAGGGGCGAGTATTCCCGGCATCCGTCGCTGGCCTGAAGCCTATCTGCCGGAGATATTTGAATCTTCCCGGGTCGATCGGGTGATTGATGTGGGGCAGCAACTGGCGGAAGAGACTACTCGGGCATTGGCCACCGAAGAGGGGATCTTTTGTGGCGTCTCTTCGGGTGGGGCGGTTGCGGCGGCGCTCTCTCTCTCTCAAGAGCTGGAAAATGCACTGATTGTGGCGATTATCTGTGACCGGGGTGATCGCTACCTCTCTACCAATCTGTTCCCCGCATAACATAATCATGGCTTCCGGAATAAACAGTGAGTAAAAAATAGATTTATGGCACGCAGAACCAGAAGAAGACGTTTTAAAAGGGTACCCACCGAGCAGGTGACCGTCACTATTGAATCGCTCAGCCACGAGGGGCGCGGGGTTGCCCGGGTGAATGACAAGGTGGTGTTTGTGAATGGTGCGCTGCCGGGTGAAGAGGTGGTGTTCAGCTATGTGCGCAGTGCCAGCACGTTTGATGAAGGGCGTGTTGATGAGGTGTTGAGTGCTTCAGTAGACCGAATTGAACCCAAATGCCCGCACTTTTCGCTCTGTGGTGCCTGTAGTTTGCAGCACATGAGCAGTGATAAACAGATTGAGCTAAAACAAGCGCAGCTGCTGGAACACTTTGAACATATCGGCAAGGTCACCCCTGATGAGCTGTTGCCACCGCTGACCGGGCCGCTGTGGGGTTATCGCCGCAAAGCGCGGCTTGGGGTGCGTAATGTGCATGGTAAGGGGCGGGTGCTAGTCGGTTTTCGTGAGCGCTACAGCCCCTACCTGGCCGACATGCACCGCTGCGAAGTGCTGCACCCCAATGTCGGCGAGCGTCTGGATGAGCTCTCTGAATTGATCGGTTCGCTGGATGCCCACAGCGAGATCGCGCAGATTGAAGTGGCGGTGAGTGATGATGATACGGCGATGGTTTTTCGTAACCTGGTGGCACTGAGTGAGGGGGATCGAGAAAAGCTGATCGCCTACGGTGAAAAAACCGGGATTCATATGTATGAGCAGCCTAAAGGCCCGGCGACAATTGCCCCCTTATGGCCTGCGGTGAGTGAGCTGTTTTACCGCCTGCCAGAGTACGATATCGAGATGAAGTTTCGCCCCGGCGACTTCACCCAGGTGAATACCGATATTAACCGCAAGATGATTCCCAAGGCATTGGAGTTGCTGGATATACAGCCCCACGAGACGGTGCTGGATCTGTTTTGTGGGCTGGGCAACTTCACCCTGCCGCTGGCGCGTAAAGCCAAACAGGTGGTGGGTGTCGAAGGTGATGAGGGGCTGGTGCAGCGTGCGATTGAAAATGCTGAACGCAACGGCATCAACAATGTGGAATATCATGTGGCCAATCTGGCGGAAGATGTCTCAAAACTGGAGTGGATGGCGCAACACTACGACAAGATTTTGATTGATCCGGCCCGCAGTGGCGCATTGGAGGTGCTGCACCAATTGGCCAAATTCACCCCGGAAAAGCTGGTTTACGTCTCCTGTAACCCGGCCACGCTGGCTCGTGATGCCGGGGTGTTGGTGAATGAATATGGCTATCGGCTGAAACAGGCGGGGGTGATGGATATGTTTCCGCACACCACCCATGTGGAGTCGATTGCGCTGTTTGAGCGCCAGTGAGTTGGAACAAGTGTTATGGCACAAGAGATCGAACGAAAATTTTTGGTATTGAACGATAACTGGCGTGAAGATGCTGGGCCGGGGGTCTATATCAGCCAGGGTTATCTGGGTGAGGCTAAAGGTGCCTCAGTGCGGGTGCGGGTTGAGGGTGAGCGAGCCAATATCAACATCAAGGGGGCGACCCTGGGTATCAGCCGCACCGAGTATGAATATCCAATTCCACTGGATGATGCGCTGGAGATGTTGAAAAACCTCTGTCTGAAACCGCTGATCGAAAAGAGCCGCTATAAGGTCAAAGTGGGCAACCACACCTGGGAGGTGGATCTGTTTACGGGAGATAATGCCGGTTTAATTGTCGCCGAAGTTGAATTGGAGAGTGAAGATCAACCCTTCGAAAAGCCCGCCTGGGCCGGTGATGAGGTCTCTGATGATGCGCGTTATTACAACGCCTGCCTGGTAAAGCACCCCTATAAGGATTGGCATGACCGCTAACCATCTGCTGTGGCTGGTTTTGCTACTCGGGCTGTTCGGCCTGTCGGCCTGTGGGTCACCACCGCCGGAGGGCTTACGTTTTGCCATCGCCAGTGCCCCCGTCACGCTGGATCCCCGTTTTGCCACTGATGCTACATCGGCACGAATTAATCGCCTGATCTACCAACGTCTGATTGACTTTGATAGCACTAACCGTGCGATGCCAGCCTTGGCTAACTGGCAACAGCTAGACGAACGGCATTATCGTTTCCAGTTGATTGGTGAGCCAGCGTTTCACGATGGCAAGCCACTACAGGCCAGCGACGTGCTGGCGACCTACCAGTCGGTTCTTGATCCGGCCACCGCCTCACCCCACCGGGCAGCGCTGAAACTGATTGAGTCGATGGCGGTGATCGATCCGCGCACCATCGACTTTCATCTCAACAAAGCAGATCCGCTGTTTCCCGCCTATCTGGTAATCGGTATTGTTCCCGGTGAGCTGTTGGCGGCACAACATCCGTTTAACACCCAACCGCTGGGCAGTGGCCCCTTTCAGTTTATCGCCTGGCCGGAAGAGGGGCGCTTGCAGCTTAAGCGGCTATCTGACCAACTCCCAATCACATTTTTGCGGGTAAAAGATCCCACGGTGCGGGCGTTAAAACTGCTGAATGGCGAGGTGGATCTGTTACAAAATAATCTGCCCGCAGAGATTGTTCAACACCTGGCCGAACAAGGTATGCAGGTTGAGCGGCGTGCCGGGTCTAATTTTAGTTATCTTGGTTTTAACTTTGAGGATCCGGTGACCGGGCAGCAGGTGGTGCGCGAGGCGATCGCCTATGCGCTGGATCGGCAGTCAATCATCCACTACGTGTTTGCCGGTGGTGCGCGCCTTGCCACTTCGCTGTTGCCACCTTCTCACTGGGCAGGGCACCCCGATTTAACCCCCTATCCTTATGATCCCGATCGGGCGCGAGCGCTACTGGCCTCCATCGGCGTGGATAGTGAGCACCCGCTCACTATCTCCTACAAAACCTCAAACGACCCCTTTCGGATTCGCCTAGCCACGGTGATTCAGCAGCAGTTGGGCGAGGTAGGGATCAAGGTTCATATCCAGAGTTATGACTGGGGTACTTTTTATGGTGACATCAAAAAAGGGGGGTTCCAGATGTACAGCCTCGCCTGGGTGGGGATTAAAACCCCGGATATTTACCGTTATGTATTTCACAGTGATGCGGTTCCCCCTAACGGAGCCAACCGGGGTCGATATCTGGATCCCGCAGTGGATCGATTGATCGAACAGGCAGAGTCAGCAGCGAGTCAGCAGGCGCGGATTGCCGCCTATCGCGCACTTCAGGAGCGGGTATTCAATAGTCTGCCCTATGTGCCGCTTTGGTATGAAGATCATCTCTCGGTGGCGCGCCCGGAGATTAGCGGCTATCTTCTCTCCAGTGATGGTAATTATGATGGTTTGATCCATGTGCAAAGAGACTGATACCTCTCGACATATTGTTATTTCAATTGCGAACCAACAGCTTCAGCTGTTTGAAGGTGAATGTTGCCTGAAGCGTTACTCTGTTTCGACCGCAAAAAACGGCGCGGGTGAGATGGCAGGAAGCGGCTGTATTCCTCGGGGCCTGCATGTTATCAGGGCGATGATCGGTGATGGGCTCGCTGAAAATAGTGTCTTTGTGGGACGGCGGGCCACCGGGGAGATTTACAGCCCTGAGCTGGCGCAAAAAAATCCGCAGCGGGATTGGGTGCTGACGCGCATTATGTGGTTGTCGGGGCTGGAAAAAGGCAAAAACCGTATGGATAGGGTGGATACTATGCGCCGTTATATCTATATTCATGGGTGTCCCGATGAACTGCCGATGGGAGTGCCGCTGTCACATGGCTGTATCAGGATGAGAAACCGCGATATAGTGGAGCTGTTTTCACTGTTGCAAGGGAAAGTGAGAGTGCTGATTTGTGAGTGATACCCTGCTAAGGAGTTTGTTAAATGCGTAGGCAAGTGACCATAGTCTGGATTGTTTTCACCGTTCTATTTTTGGTTTCGGCTTGTGGTACCGTCATGATGGGTACCCGCAGTGACTTTAGTGATAAAGACCGCGAGATTATTATGGCCTATTACAGCCACCTGGCCCCACCACCAACACCTGGCCCCGGTACCTACCGAACCAAACCAGCACAAAAAAAGAGTGCAACAGAGAGACCCAACATTATGAGCAAAAAACTGGCGAGGGGAGCGGGCTTTCCACTACCTGAAAAACTGGAACGTTCACTGTCACCACTGGATAAAGGATTGGCCCGGGCTATGGTGGGCTGGAATGTGGTGATTCTGAATGTTTCGTCTCGAAAGGTTGTTGATCGTGTTCATGCGATGGGGTATTGATATTCTGGAAGCTCTCTGTTTTAACATGGCTGTTTTCCAGCCTTTTTCATCTCATTGAAGTATATGGTGAAACGGTCTCCCTGAATGGTTAATTTTGTCGCCTCACGCCTGCTCAGCGCCCTTGTGGTGGTGCTGGGTGTCAGTTGTATCGTCTTCCTTTTTATTCACATGATTCCCGGTGACCCGGTTGAGGTGATGCTGGGGGAGAGTGCCCGCCCCGCAGACCGCGAAGCGCTACGTGAAGCGCTGGGTCTCAATTTGCCTATTCTTCAGCAGCTACAGCACTACTACATCGGCCTGTTTCAACTGGATTTGGGCCATTCACTGCACTCCTCTCGCCCGGTACTTGACCTACTGATTGAGCGTATTCCCGCCACCGTTGAGCTGGCGCTGGCGTCGTTGATTGTTGCGGTTATTATCGCCTTCCCGCTGGGCACCATTGCAGCAGTTCGCCAGCACACCCTGTGGGATCAAGGGGCGATGGGCTTTGCCTTGATCGGTGTCTCTATCCCCAATTTCGTGATGGGGCCGCTGCTTATCCTGCTCTTTTCGGTCACGTTGGCCTGGTTGCCGGTCTCCGGGCGGGAGGGTTTTGCCTCACTGCTGCTACCGGCCATTACACTGGGTAGTGCCCTGGCTGCGGTTTTGTCCCGTATGGTGCGCGCCTCGCTGCTTGAGGTGTTATCAGAAGATTATGTGCGCACCGCCCGAGCAAAAGGGTTGAGTGAGTGGCGGGTGGTTTGGGGTCATGGGGTGCGCAATGCGCTGTTGCCGGTAATTACGCTGCTGGGACTGCAACTGGGTGTGTTGTTGGGTGGTGCAGTGATTACCGAAACCATCTTCTCCTGGCCCGGTATTGGTCAGCTTACCATCGAGGCGATTCAGCGTCGGGATTACCCGGTATTACAGGCGTGTGTATTGTTGATCAGCCTGGTCTATGTGGTGGTCAATACCCTGACTGATTTAGCCTACGGCTGGCTTGATCCGCGCATTCGATTGGGGGAGGGGTGATGTCGCTGCGCGTGTGGTTTCCTCTCGGTATTATCCTGTTGTGGTTGTTGATGGCGCTGCTGGGGCCGTTGATGGCGCTGGAACCGAACCAGATTGAGCTGTCAAAGATTTTGCTGAACCATGATAGCAACGCGCTACTGGGGTACGACGATCTCGGCCGCCCGCTGTGGGATCGGCTGGTGATGGGGGCGCAAACCTCCTTTATGGTGGCGATCGGTGTGGTCACTATCTCCTTGATTGTCGGGACTCTGATCGGCGCGGTGAGTGGTTATCTGGGTGGCTGGTTCGACCATCTGGTGACTCGCATTATCGATATATTTCTGGCATTCCCCGGCATTCTGCTGGCGATTGCCATGGCGGGTATTCTGGGCCCAGGGGTGGAGAATGTGGTGATTGCACTGGCGGTGGTGAGCTGGGTCGGTTTTGCCCGCTTGAGTCGTGCCCAAGTGTTATCGGTTAAACATCGGGAGCATGTGCAGGCGGCGATTGCGCTGGGTGTCTCGCCGGTGCTGATTGTGCTGCGCCACCTGTTGCCGTTGATTATGGCACCGCTGATTATTGAGGCGACTTTTGGTGTCGCCTCGGTGGTG
>UOFP01000244.1_pt1 | contig 11164 bp, 13 predicted proteins | sample 1988921 | NCBI WGS metagenome assembly UOFP01 (sample SAMEA4712195, study PRJEB27164) | hydrothermal vent metagenome | biome: marine basaltic hydrothermal vent biome; feature: marine hydrothermal vent; material: mineral | place: Pacific Ocean | collected 2011-06-14/2011-07-23 | depth 1719 m | reverse complement strand
CATGTGAGTATACGGAAAGAGGTTCACGCCTTAACCCATCCCGCCAAACTGAAAAGGCGGTAATCAGTTAATGAAACAAATAATTTGGACGATCTATAGATAGGAGTACGCCATTGGCGTATAGTAAATGAATGGTTATTATTGAATCATCGATCTTCACAAAGCTTATCAAAGAGTTGATGAGTGATGATGAATATAAAGACTTCCAAGAAGTCTTAGTTAATCGTCCCGATACAGGCGACCTCATTCAGGGCAGTGGTGGCCTGAGAAAGATCCGTTGGAAACTGGAAAGGCGAGGTAAAAGTGGTGGTGTACGGATTATCTATTATTGGGTAACCGCTGATGACCAAATTCGTATGCTTTATGCCTACCCCAAAGGTAAGCAAGAGAACCTCACAAAAGAGCAGTTAGCTGTGTTGAAAAAAATGATAGAGAGGTGGTCCGATGGACAATGATATGTTTAATGAGCTGCTAGCCAGTGTTGAAGAGATGGAGCAGATTACCCAGGGTAATAAAACCCCATCCCGTCAGTTTCAGTTTGCAGAACCGGAAGTAAAAGTTATTCGAGAAAAGACCGGCTTATCCCAAAGCCGTTTTGCCATGTTGATTGGTGTAAGCAAACGGACGCTGGAGAACTGGGAGCAAGGCAGACGTCATCCGACAGGCCCCGCAAAGGTATTACTCAAGATTCTAGAAACAGACCCTCAAAGTGTCGTGCGCACCCTTCACGCCTAATCTTGCCTTCGGAACGTGTCAACCTCATATGGACGGCTATTTTATAATTAACATCGATTTGACGCGACATAACCAGCCCCTTTTCTCATTCAAACAAACCCCATTTATCACCCCTCATCAATCGCCATTTCCATCGCCTGGCGCGCCTCATGCAACGGCAAAAAAACATCCAACGCTTCCATCACATCCAACACCTTGGCATGCAACAGTTGATGAAAATAGCCCAACGCATACGGATCAACCCACATCTGATCCCACGAACAATCCTGGTACTGACTCAATAAATTGCTAAATGAGAGAATAAATTTCAACTCCGAGTCAATCGTTGCCCGGGCATCGAGGTAGCGTTGTAGTTGTTCAGGGGGCCATTGACCCGTTAAATGAATTGATCGGTTATCCATGATAGCAACCTTCCAAAATGAGCGTTTGAAACGGCAACGCCTGCCGCCTGAACAAGCCGCTCAATAAACAGATGGGGGGTTGTCTCTTATTATAAAAAACACAACTCTCCCTTGCTCATCCTGTGATCCAGCATTCTGTGATGGGCATCCGCTCAACAGTAGTGTCGATATACAGATTGAGATCGGCATGGATAGCTCTTTTTTTGCCATGGCAGCCAAGTTCCTTCTCGTATCAATTCACGCTCGGTTCAGTTTGATGGGGTTACCGTATTAACGCCAATAAACAGGCTGTTTTATTGCCGGGCAAACATCGCTTTTGCCATGGTGGCAAGGGCAACGCTCTGATTCGGGTTTTTAATCTGAGCCATTACTGGTTCACGCAGGCCCGGTATGTAGAGTATATCGGCCAGTAGCTGGTTGAAGAGTTGTGAGCCGTGACTGCTGTTGGCGAGTGCTTCCAAGTAGAGCAGGCACAGCTCAGCATTTTTTAAATCATTCCAGCAACGACCGGAGAGGGTGACCAGCAGATCAAGGTTGCCTTTGTGGGGTGATTTTAATAGTCGTTTGATCGCCTCATGGCGCATCCCCTCGGTCTGGGCAAATGAGATGGCACGTAGTGCTGCGGAAATGGCCAGTGGATCGGCTTTTTCATCATCCATTAAACGGTTAAAGCGGCTAAGCAGTGGTTCTACCAAAGTGGTTGTGATTGGCTCGTTTTCCAGACATTTACAGAGTGAATCAAAGGGTTGTTCGGGCAGTTGAGAGATCGCTTTGGCGAGTATTTCTGCGTTGTTCTGCTCTTCCCAATGCACACTGATATCGGCAATCCCCTGTATGCCAACAAATGCCCACTGGTCGTAGCCCAGCTTGCCGCTGAAGTAATCACGGGCATGGTCATAATATTTGGAGGGCGGCTCGCCCATGGTTTTTAGTGCTTTGGCGTGGAATACTGCCATTCGTTCTTGGTTGGGTGTAAAGCCGTAGGGGCTGTTACGCATGGTATCTTCCACTTCGCTTTTACCGGCATTTTGGGCATCCAGAGTATCTTTAAAGCTCTTTAGCATGCGGTAGATCAGGTCGTCACGTGCGGCATACACCAGCCGCCCCCCTTCATCCAGTGGCAGCTTGAGAAAGAGAACCAGCTGTTCATCACGGTTGTTTTGATTCCAGTTAACAATGCCGATCCAGGCGTGACCCTGTAGTGGGTAGGGGTAAGGTGCGTTGTTGCGTTCAAAGGCGGTGAACTGTTCGTTACTGAGTTTGCAAACCCGGCGACCAAGATCGAAGATGCGATAAGGGTTTTGAGTCTGCTCAAGAAAATCACAAAGGTTTCGAATGTCGCTCATGGTTGCCGTCGCTACAGGTGTTAAATGGGAGGCTATTCTACAATGAATCGCAATCGGCGCGAAGAGTGAGTTGTGATAGCCATTGCGCGGTCATTTTGCTTGATTTTGATAACATTGCCCCGTAAAAATAGCGGATGACTCGATCTATAAAAAAACTGCTATTTCTCTCCCTGTTGCTAATTCCCGCTGTGGGGAGTGCTGAAATCAACCTCACCGACGCTCAGACCGCCGATATCGGGCAAAAAATCTGGCAGAACGAGGGGCTTGGCCGGGTTGATTATCTGACGGTCTGGAATAAGGGTGAGGCGTTTCCCTCTTTCGGTATTGGTCATTTTATCTGGTACCCGGCGGGGGTTGATGGCCCTTTTATGGAGTCATTCCCCGCTCTTCGTGACTATCTCGGTGCGCGTATGGCGTTGCCCCGCTGGTTAGTTGAGGCAGAGCACAGCCCGTGGCAGAGCCGCGAGCAGTTTTATCAGCAATTTGAAAGCGCGCAAATGCGTGAACTGCGGCAGTTGTTGGAACAGAGTGTGTCGCTACAGGTGGCGGTGATTATTCAGCGTATGGAGGCGGCGCTACCGAAGATGTTAGCCTCGCTTGCCGAGCCTGCGCAGCGTCTGCGGGTTGAACGGCAGTTTTATCGGGTAGCCGCAGAGCCGAGTGGCCCTTATGCGTTGATCGATTATATTAATTTTAAAGGCGAGGGGGTGGCAGTTAGTGAACGCTACCAAGGTGAGGGATGGGGCTTGCTGCAGGTATTGATGGAGATGAGCCCCCAGGCGAGTGATGTGATGGCTGAGTTTATCCGCAGCGCAGATGCGGTGTTAACCCGGCGGGTGGAAAATGCACCGAGGAATGAGTTCCGCTGGTTGCCGGGCTGGCGTAAGCGCTTACAAACTTATCGCAATCCCTAAACCTAATTTCACTTGTTCAGCGCTTCCTTCTTAAGGAGCAATCACAACTGCCGACACTCTAAACTGCGTATATTATGTGGTAACGAGGGTAGATTTTGTCACTGGATTACATGAATGAAGATGATCTTTATAGTCAGAATCAGGTGCTGCGTCGTCAACTCAAAGCTTTTGTCTCCCAAGCGCGCAATAATGAAGAAAAAATGCACCGTTTTCAAAATCAGGAGTTGCGCTTAATTAGCCTGAACTCATTGGCTGAACTGATTGAAACCATCCTGTACGAATACCGCGCCTCTTTTGAGCTGGACGCGGTGACACTCACACTTGTTGATCCCTCTTATGAGATTCGCCATATTCTGGAGGATGAGAGTGATCTGCATCAACATCCGCAGCTGCTTTTTTTGGGATCTACCGATAAACTCGATGCCCTTTTTGGCTGCAGTGAAGCCCCCTTTCTCGGTTACTACCGGGAGCATGAGCACCGACCTTTTTTCCCCGGCAGTGAGCAGCCGTTTGCCAGTGTGGCGGTGCTGCCGTTGATCCGTTCTGGTGAGATGATCGGTAGCATTAATTTGGGCAGTCGGCGTGAAGAGCGCTTCATTAAAGGATCAGGAACCGATTTTCTACAGCGTTTGGCGGCGGTGGTTGCCATCTGCCTGGAGAACGCTTGCAATCATGAGCGCTTGAAACGGGTTGGCCTGACCGATTTTCTCACCTCGGTGAATAACCGCCGTTACTTTGATCAGCGACTTCTGGAAGAGATGACCCGCTGTAAACGTCAGTCCAGTGCCACCTCCTGCCTGCTATTGGATATTGATTTTTTTAAAAAAATTAATGATAGCCACGGCCACCGTGTGGGTGATCGGGTGCTGAAGGAGTTTGCCGCGCTGATTCGTAAGCAGTTACGAGTCAGTGATCTGCTGGCACGCTACGGTGGTGAAGAGTTTGTGGTATTGCTGGTTGATACTCCGCTATCGCTCTCAATAGAGATTGCGGAACGCATTCGCAGTGAGCTTGAGCAGCATCACATGGTGGCCGAGAGTGGCGATGCACTACAAATAACGGTCTCTATCGGTGTCGCGCTGATTGAGGGTAAGCCCAATCGACAGAGTGCAGGGCAGATGGGGGAGCTGTTGGTTGAACAGGCTGATCAAGCGCTCTACCGGGCAAAAAACGAGGGGCGTAATCGAGTAGTTTGTAGTGGGTTTTGTCTGTTGCCGGATTAGCCAGGTAGGGTGCGTTTTACGCACCAAAGAATCCCATCAAAACTGAGCATCGGCATCATTGTCAGCGTATTGTGAAGCATAAAATTCTGCTCAAATGGAGTGAATATTCAACCTAGAATCCTCAGTTGGACACCCAGGGCTGCTAGGCAGGTCGTAGCGTGCTCACCTTACAGGTGAACTGAGGCGCAGTTAAATATTCTAATACTTTCATCGTGTTATACATACCAACAAGCGGTCAACTGAGGATTCTAGGTTCAAGACCCCCCTGCCTTAATCTGCCTTTACGATCTTCTGGCTTGCCTGTGACGGGGCGGGGCTGATCTATTCTGAGTCGGCCTGCGGGGTGGGCGTTCCATCTTAATTGCAGGTTTTGGTGTGATCAGCAGTTCAGCATCGATAGCAGTGTAAGGAATTTTATGGCCAATAAATTCCTCGATATCCGGCTGATAAAAAGAGTAATTCTCACATGCCATGCTGATTGCGGTGCCCGATGCACCGGCACGGGCAGTTCGGCCAATGCGGTGCACATAATCTTCACAATCCTGTGGTAGATCAAAATTGATAACGTGACTCACGTTGGGAATGTGAAGCCCCCGTGCTGCCACATCTGTTGCCACCAGAATGGGCAGTTGCCCGCTGGTAAACTGCTCTAACAAATGTTGGCGCTTTTTTTGCGGAACATCGCCTGAGAGAATGGCGGCTTGGTAGTCATTGCCCTGCAGATAAGAATAAATGCGCTCTGCAACACGTTTGGTATTGCTGAAAATAATGCATTGCGTTGGCTGATAACGCTTCATAATGCCCAATAACAGCGGAATTTTTTCATCATTGGCCGGGAAGAAAATCATCTCTTCAACCTGCTTTGCGGTGACCTGTTCTACCTCTATTGCCACATGCTGCGGGTTATTCATATGCTCGTAAGCCAACTCGGTGATACGCAGTGGCATGGTGGCCGAAAAGAGCATGCTCAGGCGCTTTTCGGGTGGTGGGCAGCGGCGCAATAAAAAACGAATGTCCTTGATAAAACCCAGATCAAACATCCGGTCTGCTTCATCCAGCACCACCGCTTGTACCGCCCGCAAATTAAACACCTGTTGCTTAAAATAGTCGATAGTACGACCGGGTGTGCCGACCAAAATATCGACTCCTTGTTGAAAGTTATCGCGCTGACTTTGATAGCCGGTGCCACCATAAATGGCATGGCTGGTTATGTCGGCATATTTTGCCAAGGCCAGAGCATCTTTGTGAATCTGGATAACCAGTTCACGGGTGGGCGCAAGAATTAAAACCCTGGGTTGATTTGCCTGTCGTTGCTCGCTGGCTGGTTGGGTCAATAGCCAATTCATTACTGACAGCAGAAAGGTTGCGGTTTTACCGGTTCCAGTTTGAGCCTGGCCCATGACATCTTTTCCGCTGAGGGTCAGAGGCAGGGCGGCGGCCTGAATGGGGGTGCAATAATCGAAACCTTGTTCGGCAACAGCTTGCAATAAAGGCGCTGCTAAAGGTAATGAATTCAACGGGGTATTGCTTAAATAATTCTCGCTCATTGGGTAAGAATAACAGAGTTCAATGAAATTAGGCTTGAAATCATTGCTGGAATGGGCTTAGATGTTTATCCAAGTGGCGCTGTCTGGTGAACTACACCGGTTTGGCCCGCAATGAATCAATTATGATGGGAGACTGCTAAGTGAGTGAACATGTTGTTCATGTGACTGATGATAATTTTGAGGCTGAAGTGATTAATAGCGACGGCCCGGTTTTGGTTGACTACTGGGCTGAGTGGTGTGGCCCGTGCAAAATGATTGCCCCAATACTCAGTGAAATTGCCGGTGGCTATGAGGGTAAGATTAAAATTACCAAGCTAAACATCGACGAAAACCCGAATACACCTCCCAAGTATGGCATCCGTGGCATTCCTACCCTGATGATATTTAAAGGTGGCAACGTTGAAGCAACAAAGGTTGGTGCACTCTCCAAGTCCCAACTGACCGCATTCATCGATAGCAACATCTAACCCGAATGAGTTACCCGCACATCCAGCGATAATTTTGCTGGACGTGTGGGTTTTATCGTGCTAGCTTATGTGAAAATTCTAATCCGATAGTTACCTCCCGCATCTCCGATTGGTTTATCCAGTCATTCCCACACACAAGCATAATCCGCAGACAAATATGAATCTAACTGAACTTAAGAAAACACCCGTTACAGAGCTGGTTACGCTCGCCCAGTCGATGGGTATTGATGGTACAGGGCGCGCTCGAAAGCAAGAGTTGGTCTTCTCTATTCTCAAGGCACACGCCAAAAATGGTGAAGATATCCATGGCGATGGTGCGCTGGAAATTTTACAGGACGGCTTCGGTTTTCTTCGCTCAGCCAATGGTTCTTATTTGGCCGGGCCGGATGATATTTATGTCTCGCCCAGTCAAATTCGACGCTTCAATTTGCGCACCGGGGACACTGTTTCAGGTAAAATTCGCCCACCAAAAGATGGCGAGCGCTACTTCGCGCTACTCAAGGTCAGCCAAATTAACTTTGAGTCACCAGAAGCTGCCAAAAATAAGGTGGTGTTTGAAAACCTGACCCCGCTGCATGCGGAAGAACGTCTTAAGCTGGAAGCGGGCAATGGCAGTACCGAAGATATTACGGCACGTGTTATCGATCTTGCTTCACCGATTGGCAAGGGACAGCGGGGCCTGATTGTCTCCCCCCCAAAATCGGGTAAAACAATGATGTTACAGAACATCGCCCAATCCATCGCCCATAACCACCCCGAGTGCTACCTGATTGTACTGCTGATCGATGAGCGCCCGGAAGAGGTGACAGAGATGGAGCGCTCAGTTCGTGGTGAGGTTATCTCCTCCACTTTCGATGAACCGGCCACACGTCACGTACAAGTGGCCGAGATGGTTATCGAAAAGGCGAAACGTCTGGTTGAACATAAAAAGGATGTGGTGATTTTGCTTGATTCAATCACCCGTCTGGCTCGTGCCTACAACACCGTCATTCCTTCATCAGGCAAGGTGCTAACCGGTGGCGTGGATGCCAATGCTCTGCATCGTCCAAAGCGCTTCTTTGGTGCGGCACGTAATATCGAAGAGGGTGGCTCACTCACCATCATTGCCACGGCGCTGGTTGAAACAGGCTCTCGCATGGACGATGTTATCTACGAAGAGTTTAAAGGCACCGGTAATATGGAAGTGCACCTCAGTCGGAATATTGCCGAGAAGCGTATCTATCCTGCCATCAATATCAATCGCTCGGGTACCCGCCGGGAAGAGAAGCTGACGGATCCTGAAGAGCTACAAAAAATGTGGATACTGCGTAAACTGCTCCACTCCATGGAAGAGATCGCCGCGATGGAGTTTCTTATCGATAAAATGAAAGAGACCAAGAACAATGATGCATTTTTTGACTCAATGAAGCGTCAATAAATTCGAATATCAATAAGCGTTTATTACTAAAAAGCCGACCTGAGTCGGCTTTTTTATTGGCTTATACTGCTATTTTTTACTGCGCCGTATTATGACATTTTTCACAAACAAACAGTGAAAAGGCAACCCGGTCATGGCAGCGTCCGCAATATTCACCCTTTAAAATTTTCCCCATGGTAATCGCATTACCATTTTTAACCGGTTCAAAGATCTCGGAATGGCAGTTTTCACAGGCTAACCACTCGGTGTGAGCCTGGTGGGGGAAGGTGACATGGGGCATCATTGCGGTTTGCTCCATCAAGACATCCATATCCAGAGGCTCTACCACTTCGGTGCCATCGATATTGGCACGGGGGGTGATCAGGCCATCATTCAGCGCTTTCACCCAATCGATCTCATGACGACGATTGGTGGGAAAGTTTTCAAGTGCTTCTGTGGGGTTTTGCAATATCCCGATGGCGTCGTTATCCAGCGAGTAGATACCACTATCTACCAAGGCTTTAACCTTTTCCGGTGTGACGACTTTTAACGCTTTGTCAGATTGAGTTGTCGCACGGGGTGCTTTTTTATCGGTTACCACATCGGCAACAACCTCTATAATTTTTTGTGTTGGTTCAACGGCTGTTTCAGCCTGCACTGCTATGATGGGAAAACCCAACAAGCAGAGTAAACCGATACCGGTTGCCGTCTTATATAAGCTTTTATTGTAACGATTCAGCGTATTCATCTTTTGCCTCAACTCTTGGTTGTTTTCGTACTCAATCGGTCACATATACCCCATATGTTCCCTCTTTTCGTGCAAAAATGCCTCAATTTGAGGCAAAATCTAAACACGCTGAGTAGTTACCTTATTTTCATACTGCCTCCTGCTTTTGACAATTATCGGCATTGGCCTTTAATTATCAAGCTTTTAGCGCTCTGAAACTGTTTTTGGGTGATATAATCGCCACAAAATGACACACGATAACATAAAATTATGGCGCATATTTTAGGGGTGGGCATTGCCACTCTGGATATCATTAACTACCTTGATGGCTACCCTCAAGAGGATAGTGAAGTCAGAGCAGAGAGACAGCAAATATGCCGGGGTGGCAATGTCTGTAATAGCCTGGTGGTGCTTGGCCAGTTGGGCGAACATTGTGATTGGTGTGGTGTTTTGGCCAATGATTCAGGCGGCCAAATTATTCGCCAGGATCTGCAGCAGAATGGCGTACATTTCTCGCACTGCCAGATTGAGCGCAATGGCACCACTCCCACCTCCTATATTACACTGAATCTGTTAAACGGTAGCCGTACTATCGTGCACTACCGTGACTTGCCAGAGCTTTCAGCTGACACTTTCATTCAATGTGATTTAACCCGTTATCAGTGGGTACATTTTGAGGGGCGGGCGGTTGATCAAACAAGGTTGATGCTGCAACACCTGAAACAGCAGCAGCCTCGGCTCCCCTGCTCGATAGAGATAGAGAAGCCTCGGGAGGAGATTGAAACCCTGTTCCCTTATGCCGATTTGCTACTGTTTTCCCGCCATTTTGCTGAAGCCAATGGTTACACCAGTGCGGCATCATTATTGAGCGCGATGCAATCGCTTGCCCCCCAGACACAGCTGGTTTGTACCTGGGGCAGTGATGGAGCCTATGCGGTGGAGCCACAGGGTGATATTTTTCATGTTGGTGCGTTTGCACAAACTGAGATTGTCGATAGCCTGGGTGCTGGCGATACATTTAACGCCGCTATGATTCACAACCGGCTATTGGGTCAGCCCTTGCCTCTGGCTCTACAAAACAGTAACCGTTTGGCTGGCTTGAAATGTAGCCAACAGGGCTACCCTGGTTTGGCTGTGCGTTATCAGAAACTGGATGGATAATTTTAGAGGCGTCCCTAGAATAAATTATGAACTCTTCAAATAATAAATTTGATTGCATCATTGTCGGTGGTGGCCTTATCGGTCTGCTGAGCGCCTATTTTATTGCCAAACAGGGTCGCCGTGTTGCGTTGATGGAGCAGTCATTGCTGGGGCGTGAATCCTCCTGGGCTGGCGGTGGAATACTTTCGCCACTCTACCCCTGGCGTTACCCCGATGCCGTCACTGAGCTGGTTAATTGGAGCCGTCAGCACTGGCATGACTTGATTGAGCAGCTACAGCAAGAGAGTGGCATTGATCCGCAATCAATCAACAGTGGCATGTTGATACTTGACCAGGAAGAGCAGACAGAGGCGATTGATTGGGCCCGGCGCTTTGATATTTCACTGCAAACGGTCAGTGCTGATCAACTTAAAGCGCTGGAGCCAAACCTTGGGTTATCACCGGAGCAGCCCCTGTGGATGCCGGACGTTGGACAGGTGCGCAATCCTCGTTTGATCAACAGCGTTCATCAAGTTGCGCGACAGGCGGGTGTTAGTATACTCGAAAATCACCCCGTCGATCAGCTCTTGGTCGAGCAGGGCCAAGTGATCGGTGTCACCAGCCGGCAGCACGCTTTATACGCACCCCAAGTTGTTGTTGCCGCAGGGGCATGGTCTGCTGGGTTATTAGAGGGTGTTGGCTATCACCTCGCGGTGACACCCGTGCGGGGGCAGATGATTCAGTTTCAAACAACACCGGGTCTCATTAAACGCATCACACTTTATCGTGGGCGATATCTTATTCCGCGCCGTGATGGGCGGGTGCTCGCGGGTAGCACTATCGAACACGTGGGTTTCGATAAAAGCACCAACTCACAGACCAAAGATGAGCTGATAAAAGCAGCGATTGAAATCGCCCCGGGGTTGGCGGAGTGTGAGGTGGTGCACCACTGGGCGGGTCTGCGCCCGGGAAGCCCAGAGGGTGTGCCAACCATCGGTGAGCTCAGTAACATCAGCGGGCTTTATGTCAACAGTGGCCATTTCAGGAATGGTGTGGCGATTAGTCTCGCCTCCTGCCAGTTATTGTGTGATTTAGTCACGGGACAACCCACCATTATCAACCCTGGGAAATACATGCCGCACTAAGGGATGTAGAATTCATTAAAATACCGCTCTTACTGGTCTTTTTGCCCGCTCTGTCTAGGCAAGTATTCGTTGCGTAGCCCACTATGCGCCCAATACCTGCCTAGACAGAGCGAACAAAAATCC
>UOFP01000198.1_pt1 | contig 11189 bp, 11 predicted proteins | sample 1988921 | NCBI WGS metagenome assembly UOFP01 (sample SAMEA4712195, study PRJEB27164) | hydrothermal vent metagenome | biome: marine basaltic hydrothermal vent biome; feature: marine hydrothermal vent; material: mineral | place: Pacific Ocean | collected 2011-06-14/2011-07-23 | depth 1719 m | reverse complement strand
CCTCCCCAGAGGAGTCAGAGGCGGAAACGGGCGATGAGGAGGCTGTCGACGAAGAGCAATATGTTAACGATGCCGAGTTGGATGCTATTTTAGACTCCGCGATAGAAGATATTGATATTAAGTGAGGGCTTTAGCAACAAATAAATGCCACTTTCAGTACCTCTGAAAGTGGCTTTTTATCAGGGTTTAAACAGTGTCTCTGGCAGGGTGTCAGAAAATTTAACCTCTTTTATTTCAGTATGCCTGGTGTAGGTTCCCATGGCGTAGTGCTCCTCCTTAAATGCCACTGTTCGCCCCTCCACCACGCGGTAATCGTGGTAGAAGGTGGCAAACTGCATCTTCTGCCCCATCATCTCCATAATGCCCCAGGTGGCGAGAATAAAGCCGCTCTCTGCATCACTGTCAATAATGATGCGTAGACCGTCCACTGTCAGCTCGACACCGTGGTGAGTGACACCTTCATCATCTTTGCGAGTGCCAAGATCTTTGGCGTTAAGGCGGTTTTCAAGCAGCAGTTTGGGGGCCAGCATGCGCATCGCCTGGAGCTGTGTCGCTTTGGCAAAGGGCGCGCTGCCCTGTTTACCGTGATCCCACACCTGGCCATCACTTAACTGGCGTCGCTCACTTTCGCCTCCCGGGTAATCGATGCTGATGCTGAATTTATCCGGGTATTGGTAGTGCCGAGTGGTGGTGCCCAACGCATGGCGGCTCTGGGAGAAGGTATCCGCAAGGTAAGTAACAGCAGTGGTGTTGTGCCATATTTCAGTCCCGCCATGGGCTTTTAATATATTGTCGATGACGTTTTGCAGATTCTCTTCCGCATGTGCAGGCAGAAGAGCGAAAAGGGTGATGAATAGAATAGAGAGGGGGCGAAGCATGGTGTTTTTCCTGACCGTAATAAAGGCCTCAAATTAAACCTAGATCTTGCAAGCACGATCACTTGCAGGATTTAGGTTAAACCTAGATCCTGCAAGTGATCGCACTCACTCAGCACAAGCTCTTGATCCGTATAGCGATATGAAACTTTTCAGCAATCACAATAAGGATTACGCTCAAAGTTGTCATTCGCTCTACGAATCAATATCTTGCACTGCGCAAGCACGATCATTTGCAGGATCTAGGTTAAACGTTAATACTATCAATTAACCATGGAAGTCGAATGCCTGGTATTCCCATACTGTTCAAAGCGTGGTTAATTTCTTGGCGCACTATTGGATAGAGATGGTTTAGCAGTATGCGTTCAAGCTCTTTTTTCGGCACGCTGTTAAAATCTTCTATAGAAAAATCTGAGCAAGAAAAAATACCAATAGCCTCACTCAATATTTTAAAGGCTTTCTCTCTATTACCTTCAATAGTCATATAGCCAATAGAGTTAGTATTTATGGTCACAATTATTGTGTCGCAATCCCCTTTATCAGAAGCCTCAGGGGATATGTTGATGGTTGATTCCATCCCCATACCCCCAGAGTTTCCAATCACTATTTCACGTGCAAGCAAAAACTCAAAAGAGCTTTTATTTAAATATGCATCAACTAGTGAGATGTTGTGCTTTTGACCACCCATTTTGTTGAATCTCCACCACCGACTGATAATAGATCATGTTTGTATACATGATGTTCATGAGTAAAAGTATCGACGGTATTTGATCTGTGTTCCAGCTCATTTACGATCGCCTGTTTTACGAAATCATTTAACTTAATACCATTTCGCTTGCTTTGGACTGCTAACTTTCTATGTAATTCAGAGCCTATACGCACATTAAAGGTGCCTTTACACGGGGCCTCTGGTTTTTTCCCAACATCTATGCATGTTTGAAGATAGTCATCCACTGTTACTTCGAATTCTTTTTTTAATTCTGGCATGGATTCGGCTTCGTATGTAACCAAATCATCGATAAAAAGAATTTTCCCAAACAAAATGCCTTCATGTGCATCAAATTCTATTTCACCCTGAAACCCTTTGTATTCAAAGATTTTGCTCATTATACAAGACCCTGCTCTATTAACGTTTCAAGAAGAAGTTTTACGGCATAAGATTTCATTTCGTTGGATGGGTGAGGCTTATGCAGACTAATCACCAACTTCGTGCTTGGCATCACAAACTTAACACGCGACCCATTGCCTTCAATTTTTTCAAAACCAAGAGAACTCATGATGGTTTCCGCCTCACTCCATCTGAAATCTTTAGGCTTACTCCTAAGCTTGGTAATTAGTTTATCGGCCTTGGACATTGCAAAGTTTAACCTCCCTGGTCATTTGTGCAACTAATGTTTAGTTGCAAAGGTGTGGTGTTGGGTAATTCAATACCATCTCACGTTTCTATCCAGGGGCCAAGATTGGGTTGCCGTTTAGATCTTATGCGGCATTGCAACCGTGTGGTAACCGCTATCCACATGGATCACTTCACCGGTAACGCCCATCGCCAGATCAGAGGCGAGGAAGGCGGTGACATTGCCCACATCGTCGATGGTGACGTTGCGGCGCATCGGTGAGTTCTCTTCCGAGTAGTCGAGCATACGGCGGAAGCCGCTGATCCCGGCGGCAGCCAGGGTGCGAATAGGGCCGGCGGAGACGGCATTAACACGAATGCCTTCTGGGCCAAGCGCATTAGCCATGTAGCGTACATTGGCTTCCAGGCTCGCCTTGGCGATGCCCATCACGTTGTAGTTGGGAATGAAGCGTTCTGCACCGAGGTAGCTCATGGTAATCAGTGAGCCGTTACGCCCCTGCATCATGTTGCGGGCCGCTTTGGCCAGTGCGGCAAAGGAGTAGGAGCTGATGTCGTGAGCCATTTTAAAGCCGTCACGGGTAACGCACTCCAGGTAGTCGCCCTCCAGCTCTTCGCGGGGGGCAAAAGCGACCGAGTGAATGATGATGTCGACGTGGTCCCAATAGTCATCCAGATGTTCGAATACTTTTTCAATCTCTTCATCGCTGCTGACATCGCAAGGGATGAAAATTTCCGAGCCACACTCGGCACCGATTTTTTCCACACGACCGCGCAGACGTTCGTTCTGATAGGTGAAGGCCAGTTCGGCCCCTTCACGTTGCATCGCCTTGGCAATGCCGTAAGCGATGGATTTATTGCTGGCAAGACCAACAATGAGTGCGTTTTTACCGGAAAGAATGCCCATAGTGCGAACCTTTTCTATCGTTCAATCGTTGTGCGTTTCAGCCCACTGGCGAAAAGCGGTTGCTGGCATTATAGAACGGCTGGCGGGGATTTTACAGCGCTTTTATGGATCTTTCGAGATAAGGTTTAACTTGGCTTGTTTTTCAGCCGCTTGCCCGGTATAACAGTGCAATATTGAAAACAATAGGCCCGTGATGCGGATTTTCATTCTTCTTCTTTTGCTGATGGTTATCTTCCTTGTGGGCTGTGATGGTGCTTGGAATAACCCGTATCCCGCTGAGGAGAGTGAGCAGAATACACTCTACAGCTTATTTCAAGAGCGCCCTAAACACCTCGACCCAGCAATTTCCTACGCTGCAGCCGAGGCTGTCTTTATCGGGCAAATTTATGAGCCAGTGGTGCAGTATCACTACCTGAAACGCCCCTATGAATTGATTCCGCTAACCGGTGCCGCAATGCCGACAGTCAGTTATTTTGACGCGACGGGTAACGCGCTGGCGGGTGCCGGTGAGGCGGTGGCCTACACCCTTTATGAGATAACCATTCAACCGGGTATTCAATATCAGCCCCATCCTGCTTTTGCCCGTGAAGGGGATGATTATCTCTATCACGACCTGCCAGACAGCGAGCTGGCACAGATATACACGCTCTATGATTTTCCGCAGAGCAGCAGCCGTGAGCTGGTTGCCGATGACTATATCTACCAGATCAAACGCCTTGCCCACCCCGGCCTGCACTCGCCGATTCTCGGTTTGATGAGCGGCTATATCGATGGTTTGGACGAATACAGCAAGGCGTTGCAGCAGGCACATAAATCGGGTGAGTGGCTTGATCTGCGTGACTACCCGTTAAGCGGGGTAGAGCGGGTTGATCGCTACACCTACCGCATTAAAATAGAGGGCAGCTATCCGCAGTTTGTCTATTGGCTGGCGATGCCGTTTTTTTCCCCGATCCCCTGGGAGGCGGATCGCCTCTACAGTCAGCCGGGGCTGATTGAAAAAAATATCACCCTGGATTGGTATCCGGTGGGCACCGGGCCGTTTATGTTAACGGTTAACAATCCTAACTTGCAGATGGTGATGGAGCGCAACCCCAATTTTCACGGTGAAACATACCCCACTGAGGGTGAGCCGGGTGATGAGGCCGCCGGCATGCTGGTGGATGCGGGCAAGCCGATACCCTTTATCGACAAGGTGGTGTTTAGTCTGGAGAAGGAGAGCATCCCCTACTGGAACAAGTTTTTACAGGGCTACTACGATGCATCTGGCATCAGCTCCGACAGCTTTGATCAGGCGATCAGCTTTGATGGGGGTGGCCAGCTGGGGTTAAGTGAATCGATGCAGGCCCAGGGCATTCAACTGAAGACCACCCCCGCCAGCTCTATCTTCTATATGGGGTTTAATATGCTGGACCCGGTGGTGGGTGGGGAGAGCGAGCGGGCACGGTTGCTGCGCCAAGCGATTTCGATTGCGGTCGATTATGAAGAGTTCATCTCGATCTTTGCCAATGGGCGTGGTCTCGCGGCACAAGGGCCGCTGCCGCCCGGCATCTTCGGTTATCTGAAGGGAGAGCAGGGGATGAATCCCTACGTTTATGACTGGGTTGATGGCCAGCCACAGCGCAAATCGATTAATGAGGCTAAACAATTGCTGGCAGATGCAGGTTATCCCGGTGGCCGTGATGCTGAAACTGGCAAGCCGCTGACTATCCACTTCGATGTCACTGCATCCGGCCCGGATGACAAAGCGTGGCTTAACTGGTATCGCAAACAGTTTGAGAAACTGGGCATTCAACTGATGGTGCGCAATACTGACTACAACCGTTTCCGTGAAAAGATGACCAACGGCAATGCACAACTGTTCCGCTGGGGGTGGAATGCCGATTATCCTGATCCTGAAAACTTTCTGTTTCTCCTCTACGGCCCCAATGGCAAAGTCAACCACAGTGGTGTTAATGCGGCTAACTATGCCAGTGTTGAATTTGATGCGCTGTTTGAAAAACTAAAAAACATGCCGAATGGCCCCGCCAGGCAGGCAGTTATTGATGAGGCAGTTGAACTGCTGCGCCATGATGCCCCCTGGATCTGGGGCATGTATTCGGTCAGCTTCGCGCTCTACCACGAGTGGTATCAAAACCTGAAACGAAACATGATGGCCAACAACACCCTGAAATATGCCCGTATCGATATCGAGCTGCGTGAGCAACGCCGGGCCGAGTGGAATCCACCGGTAGTATGGCCGATTGCCTTGATCGTTTTGGCAATCCTGCTGTTAATCGCTCCGGCATTCATCGCCTATCGACGGCGTGAAAAGAGGGTGGTCTCATGATCGCCTATATTATCCGCCGTCTGATGTATGTACTGCCAATTCTGGTTGGCGTCAATATTCTCACCTTTGCGCTGTTTTTTGTGGTCAATACCCCGGACGATATGGCGCACATGCAGCTGGGCATGAAGCATGTGACCGAAGAGGCGGTCGATAACTGGAAGGCGGAGCGCGGCTATGATCGGCCACTGTTCTACAACGAACAGCAGGCAGGGTTATCCACCCTGACCGACACCATTTTTTTTGATAATTCAGTGCGGCTGTTTGTTTTTGATTTTGGTCAGTCAGATGATGGTCGGGATATTGGCCACGATATTTCAGAGCGGATGTGGCCCTCACTGGCACTGGCGATTCCGACGCTGATTATCGGCCTACTGGTGAATCTCACCTTCGCCATGTTGATGGCCTTTTTTCGTGGCAGCTATGTCGATTTGAGTGGGGTGATCCTCTGCGTGGTATTGATGTCTATCTCCGGGCTGTTCTACATTATTGGCGGCCAGTGGCTGGTGAGTAAAATATTGCATCTGGTACCAATTTCCGGTTATCAACCGGGGCTGGATGCCTGGAAATTTTTAATCCTACCGGTAATTATCGGCGTGATTGGTGGCATCGGCTCCGGTGCAAGGTGGTATCGCACCATCTTCCTCGAAGAGATTGCCCGTGATTATGTACGCACCGCCCGCGCCAAAGGGCTAGGGGAGCAGATGGTGCTGTTTCGCCATGTGTTGAGAAATGCCCTGGTGCCGATCCTTACCGGGGTGGTGGTGGTGATACCGCTGCTGTTTATGGGCAGCCTGGTGATGGAGTCCTTCTTCGGCATCCCCGGCCTCGGGAGCTACACCATTGATGCGATTCACAAACAGGATTTTGCCATTGTTCGTTCAATGGTTTTTCTTGGTTCGGTGCTCTATATCGTCGGTTTGATCCTGACCGACATCTCCTACACCCTGGTTGATCCACGGATAAGGCTTAACTGATGGCGCTACTCGCAAATAACAGAGCGGTAATCCTGTTCAGTGGTCTGCTGCTTGTGGCGGGAGTAGTGGCCATCAGCGTACCGGTGAAGTGGGTGGTGCTGTGGACAGATGCACTGATTTTTGCACTGATGGCGATTATTTTCGGCAGTGCTTGGCTGATGCGAAACAAGCCCTACCTGCTGGCCCCCTGGCTTAGGGTGTTGAAGCGGAAACTCGCCGCCGCTGCGTTGGTGGTGCTGCTCAGCTATGTGGTGATCGGCCTGCTCGATTCAATTCACTTTCGTGAAGCGCTACCGCCTCAAGAGGGGAGCAGCGAAGTGCACTATTCACCACAAACATTGAGCGTGCTGGATAAACTGCTGACACCGATCCGCATCCAGGAAGAGAAAAGTTATTCGGCTCCCTTTGCGATTCACCTCTTCTCCAAAGAGAGCAGCCAGCGTGAAGATGGCACCATCGTGCGTGAATACCCGCGACTGCAATATGGCGGTGCACACCTAGAGGATATTCAGCAGCGGCAAACAGATATTACTCACACCGTGTTGATGGCATCCAGCTATTCGTTGCTGGCGTGGTTGCTGTTGTCGGCACTGATTATATGGGGGTTGGCCCAGCGCCAGGGCTTGAGTTACCAGCAGCAGTTTGAACAGTTGGTTCGAGGTGAAATGGAACTGCCGTGGCGCACCCTGCTGTTGACCCTGCTGGCGGTAATGCTGTTCGCCTTTGTCGCCATGATGCTGGGGATGAAATACCATGTTTTCGGTACCGACAAAGTAGGGCAGGATGTGCTCTACCAGACCCTGAAAAGCATTCGCACCGGCCTAGTGATTGGCACCTTAACGACACTGATCATGCTCCCCTTTGCGGTGGTATTGGGTGTCGCCGCCGGTTATTTTCGGGGCTGGATCGATGATACCATTCAATATATTTACACCACCCTTAACTCGATTCCGGGGGTGTTGCTGATCGCCGCTGCGGTGTTGATTATGCAGGCCTACATCGCCGGTAACCCCGAGCTGTTTGAAACCATGGAAGAGCGCGCCGATGCGCGGCTGTTTTTCCTCTGTCTGATTCTCGGCATCACCTCTTGGACCGGCCTCTGTCGCCTGTTGCGAGGTGAGGCACTGAAACTGCGTGAGCTGGATTACGTGCAGGCAGCTCACGCTTTTGGTGTTCCGCAACACAAAATCCTCTCCAGCCATATCTTTCCCAACGTGCTGCACATCGTGCTGATCACACTGGTATTGGATTTTAGCGGCCTGGTGCTGGCGGAGGCGGTGCTCTCCTACGTCGGTATTGGTGTCGACCCGACCATGCACAGTTGGGGCAATATGATTAACGGCGCACGGCTGGAGATGGCCCGAGAGCCGATGGTATGGTGGTCGCTGATGGCCGCCTTTATCTTCATGTTTATTCTGGTATTGGCGGCCAATCTATTTGCCGATGCGGTACGTGATGCGTTTGACCCACGCGCCCAGCATTAGGAAAATGATGAACGACGTTCTATTACAAGTTAATGACCTGAAAACCTGGTTCGAAGGCAGCAGCGGCACCGCCCGGGCGGTGGATGGCGTGAGCTTCGAGATTCGCCGGGGTGAGACCTTTGCACTGCTGGGTGAGTCGGGTTGTGGCAAATCGATGACTTCACTCTCACTGATGCGCCTGGTGCCAGAGCCTGCGGGACGGATTGTGGCTGGCTCGGTGCTGCTGGATGGAGTCGATCTGCTAAAACTACCAGAACATCAAATGCGCCATATACGCGGTGGCCGGGTGGGGATGATCTTCCAGGAGCCGATGACCAGCCTCAACCCGGTGATGAGGGTAGGGCGGCAGATTCAGGAGTCAGTGGAATGTCACCTCGGGCTGCGTAACCGTGCCGCCAAAGCGCGGGTGCTGGAGCTACTGGACGCGGTGGGTATTCCCGACCCACAACAGCGTTACGACGAATACCCCCATCAACTCTCGGGGGGCATGAAACAGCGGGTGATGATCGCCATTGCTCTGGCCGGTGAACCGGAACTGCTGATTGCCGATGAGCCCACCACCGCACTGGATGTGACCATTCAGGCGCAAGTGCTGGAGCTGATGGCCGAGCTGCAAAAACAGACCGGCATGGCGATGCTGCTGATTACCCACGACCTGGGCGTGGTGGCCGAAGTGGCCGACCGGGTGGCGGTGATGTATGCCGGGCAGATTGTCGAACAGGCCAGCCGCGAGCAATTTTTCAGCGACCCGCAACACCCCTACTCAAAAAAGCTATTCGCCTCGATGCCTGACATTGAAAAACGGGGTGAAAAGCTGGCAGTCATCCGTGGCAGCGTGCCGCCACTCACCACCGAATTCAGCGGCTGTCGTTTTGAAGCCCGTTGTGATTATGGTTGGGAGTTATGCCAGAGCAGCGTGCCACAGTGGCATCAACAGGCCAGCGGTCACGGTATTCGCTGTCACTTGATGGATGAAGTGCATCATGGGCGTGGCATCACCCACCACGAAGAGCCGGAAGCCGATACCCCCCAAACCACCGAGATTCCCGATCAGCCGATTCTCAAGGTAGATGACCTCAAAGTGTACTTCCCGATTCACAAGGGGCTGTTCAAGCGGGTGGTCGGCCACGTGCACGCGGTTGATGGGATTGATATTGATCTAAAACCGGGCCAAACCCTGGCGCTGGTGGGTGAATCGGGCTGCGGTAAAACCACTGTGGGTAAAGGCATCCTGCAACTGATTCGCCCCACCGCTGGCGACGTGAATTTTGAAAATGTCGACCTCACCCAATTGAGCAACAAACAGCTGCGACCGATGCGCGGTGATATTCAAATTATCTTTCAAGACCCCTTCTCATCCCTCAACCCACGCATGCGGGTCGCCGACATTATCGAAGAGGGGATGATCGCGCAAGGGAAGGGCGGCAATGCCAACCAGCGCCAGCAGCGCATTGACGAACTGTTACAACAGGTGGGGCTATCACCAGAGCACAAACAGCGCTACCCCCATGAATTCTCCGGTGGCCAGCGCCAGCGGGTCTGCATCGCCCGGGCACTGGCAGTAGAACCCAAATTGATCATCTGTGACGAACCCACCAGTGCGCTGGATGTATCGGTACAGGCACAAATCCTGAACCTACTAAAAAAACTACAGCAAGAGCTGGGGCTCGCCTACCTCTTCATCACCCACGACATCTCGGTGGTGGAGTACCTAGCCCACCAGGTAGCGGTGATGTATTTAGGGCGTATTGTCGAACAAGGAGAAGTCGAAGAGGTACTGAATCAACCACGCCACCCCTACACCCAGGCACTGCTATCGGCAGTACCCTCGGTACGGGAGAGCAAACGTGAAAAACAGCGCCTCAGCGGAGAACTGCCCTCGCCGATCAACCCACCCCAAGGCTGCCACTTCAACCCACGCTGCCCGAAAGTGATGGCGCGCTGCAAAGAAAACTACCCGCAAAGCACCCCGCTGACAGAGAACCACTTTGTGCGTTGTTTTCTTTACTAGTGTAGTGTTCTGAACAGAATGCCTTATGGGTATATTGTTAGGGACAATGCACTATACTCGCCGACACTCACTCCAAAAAATCCACCGGGCTGCGTACCGCAATGCCCGGTGTATTCAATACATGGGTATAGATCATCGTAGTCGAGACATCCGCATGACCCAACAACTCCTGCACAGTACGAATATCATAACCCTCCTCAAGTAAATGAGTTGCGAACACCTGCTCGTAAAAAAACACCAAGGCATTCAAACACTGGTTTTGGGTACTGGCAGCAACACCCCGTTTTACTGCCAGATACTCAAGGAAAGCCACCACCTCGTGCTCTCCCATCCTCCTCGGATCTTGATCACCATGAAAAACGATATAGCGACAAACCCACGCCTCATAAGCCTGCTCCGTACGAATCGAATAATCTCGCTTGCGAATCTCCGTCAGTAGATCGGCAAACACTTGCGGATGCTTTGAGCGAACCTGTGCCAGCACACCCAGCGCTTTATCAGCAGACTTAACCTCAACACCCTCCTCAATATCCCGGTTTCGGGCAATGGTTGGGTGACTCGTCTCCAACTCCCGGCCAGCACTCTTCCAATATGCCCAGTCAAACGACTCTGCCCAGGAAAGATCTACCATCTGACAAAATAAAATCTGTATAGCATCCACAGCCTGCTGAAATTGCCAGGATTTCAGCTGTTTTTTCTGCCTAGCTCCTGTAAGTACTCGGTCAAATCGGATGCCGAGTGATCCACAAGCCGCTGATCGGGAAAAGCCGCTAGATAGTGCTCCGCCCGCATCACATACCAGCGGGCCGACTCCTCTTTAATGCCTTGATTACGCAAAATATCGATAAACTGATTCCAAAATTTGGCTACTGCTTTGTCAGATCTGTTTTTCATTGCGTCAGATGGCGGTTTGTATTAGGTTTGGACGGTCAAGTCAGAGGTTGCTGGTATTGAATCACGTGCTAGGCAGAAGGTGGTAAATATGAATAGTTACCACTCTGCCTAGTTGATTATTTAGTACTTTCTGGCTAATCAACTGTTATGTGTATTTAGAGTGTGAGGTGAAATTACTGTTCACCTAATTGTTGAAAATAAATATAGCTTGATATATGCTTGAGTAGTCAAGTATATATTAAGGGTGTATTTATGAATTCATTTAGCCGAGAGATGGAGTTTATTGTAGCGTCTTCGTTACTCCATACGAAACTACAGAAAAAAGTTGATAATCAGTTAAATTACCATGGCATCAGTTTTACAGAGT
>UOFP01000045.1_pt1 | contig 11200 bp, 13 predicted proteins | sample 1988921 | NCBI WGS metagenome assembly UOFP01 (sample SAMEA4712195, study PRJEB27164) | hydrothermal vent metagenome | biome: marine basaltic hydrothermal vent biome; feature: marine hydrothermal vent; material: mineral | place: Pacific Ocean | collected 2011-06-14/2011-07-23 | depth 1719 m | reverse complement strand
ATCATTGCTAAAAGAACCAGCACGAAGGCGAGCATTAGATATCCTGCGGATAAATGGTAGCACCAAAGAAATGAAATTGCCGCGCGGGAATATCGAACAGAACAATTTGTTCGCCATTCACACGCAAAAAAGGGAGCAGCAGATAACTGATCCAGAAGAGCCAGACTAGATCTTTATATTGACGAAAACGGCCACCCATACGTTTGGCATGAATCGTCTGCCCCCCCACATTAACGTGATGAGGTTCTTCGTAGAGTTCAGCTAAACCCTCACTCTTTTCAGTCGATTTATTCTGCTCGCTCACAAAACCCTCACTCATCACATAGTCGCCGTTCTATGCGCCAATACTATACTCGGTCAGGTTTTTTTTATATAGCTATAAAAAATAAAGGGGCTTTAAAAGCCCCTTTATTCATCATTCGCAATCAACCTTCACTTCTCTTCGGGTGGATCCTGATTAACCAAGGCAATGCCTTTAATAATCATGACAACGAAAATAATGGCAGATACGACTGCACTCAGTATTGCTAAAATTGCTACTGCATCCATTTCTATCTCCTTATTTCATAGAGATGAGAGGAGACAAGCCCCTCTCAACAAGAGATCACTCAGTTTGACCGCCACCTAGAGACCAAACTCTAATGGTCAGAAGCTTAATGTCATTCGCTGACAACATCTCACCAAAGCCAGGCATTACACCACTCTGAGTACCTTTAACACCATCTTGGTTTACACCAAATTTGATAGTCTTAAGAATGTCATCACGGCTACTGCCAAAGCGCCAAACACTATCGGTCAGGTTAGCAGCACCAACCCACTTGTTCCCTTTAGCATCTTCACCGTGACAGCCTGAGCAGCCTGCATTGTTATATGCATCCCAACCAGCTTGAGTCGCGCTACCAGATGAAACATTCAGTACAAAATCAGCAAGCTGACCCATTTCTGCCTCATCAAGTTGCCCCTGAAATGCAGACATAAAACCAACACGACCATCTACGATTGTGTCTGTTATATCCTGCAAGGTACCACCGTACAACCAGTCATCGTCATTCAGCACAGGGAACATTTTTTCAACGCCCTGTCCATTTGAACCGTGACATGATGCACAGCGATCACCAAACAACGCATTAGTATAAGAGTTGGCGAAGTTTTTCATCTCTTGATCCCCAAGGATCTCTTCAGCACTCATCTTCTCTAACTTTGCGATGTAGGGCGCACGAATAGCATCATTCGCAGCAACGGCATCTTTATACTCTTGCAGCGCGGTCCAGCCAGTGACACCTTTGGTGTAATCATTCACTAGAGGAATGGATGGATAGATGATGATATATGCCACCAGCCATACAAAACTCATAATGAATGCAATATTCCACCAGCGTGGCGGTGGGTTTGTCAGTTCGCGGATACCATCCCACTCATGCCCGGTATCAGGAACTTTATTTTGATTAGTTTCTGCCATGGTTATTCTCCCCATCGGTCAAATCATCTTTAAGGACAAGATCTCTGTGTGATTCCAGTTTCTCTTTATTGCCTGGTGCAAACACGTAGACATAGAGAATGAACATAAGGATCGCCAAGGAAACAGCCACCAACATCCCAAACCAGTCAATCAAAGTTAACGAAGCCCAGTCTGTTGCAAAGTGTTCCCCTAGCGAATCAATCATTTACGATAGTCCTTACCTTCCTGAAAGTTCACCATAGTCCCAAGAACTTGCAGATAAGCGATCATCGCTTCCATCTCTGTTTTACCCTTCACTGCATCTGCGGCACCCGCCTCATCTGCATCAGTGTAAGGTACGCCAACCATTCTCAGAGCAGCCATTTTCTTGGCTGTCGTATCATGATCAACAAGAGCATCTGCTAACCAGGGGTAATTAGGCATAACAGAATCAGGCACTACACACTTTGGACACATCATGTGCTGAAAATGCCACTCATCTGAGTATTTGCCACCAACACGTGCCAAGTCAGGACCGGTACGCTTTGAACCCCATTGGAACGGATGATCGTACTTCGATTCAGCTGCAATCGAGTAGTGACCATAACGCTCTTTCTCGTCACGGAAAGGACGAATCATTTGTGAGTGGCATAAGTAACAGCCTTCACGAATATAGACGTCACGACCTTCCAGCTCAAGCGCGGTATAAGGACGAATATTATCCTCTTCCTCGGTCAAGCCAGCATCCATCGTCTGCGGGAGATAGAACAGTGGAACAATTTCCACAATACCCGCAACAGTAAGACCAAGTGCCAGTGTTGCCACTAATAGCCATACGTTTGTTTCTGTCTTTTCCTGGAAAGACATTTTTTCATTATTAGAAGCCATTATCTTTCTCCTCCTTACGCCTTAGCGGTAGCCATGCTGGGTTGCTTATCGGCACTACGAATCGTCATGACGATGTTGTAGAGCATGATGATGGCACCGAGCAGGAAGATCATTCCACCGATGGCACGCATTGCATAGAATGGGTGCATCGCCGCAACAGACTCAACAAATGTATAGGTCAAGTTGCCGTAGTCATCTGTAGCACGCCACATCAGACCTTGCATGATACCCGATACCCACATCGCACAGACGTAGATGACAGCACCAATGGTTGCGAGCCAGAAGTGGGCAGCCACCATTGCTGTGGAGTAAATCTTAGTATTCCACATACGCTCTACCATGTGGTAAATCGCGCCAATCGAGACCATCGCTACCCAGCCAAGCGCACCTGAGTGTACATGACCAATCGTCCAATCAGTGTAGTGAGACAGTGCATTAACTGTCTTAACCGACATAACAGGACCTTCAAAGGTAGACATTGCGTAGAACGCCAAAGAGACAATAAGGAAACGCAGAATGTAATCATCACGCAGCTTGTGCCATGCGCCTGACAAGGTCAACAGACCGTTCAGAGCACCACCCCAAGATGGGATGATCATCGCAATAGAAACTGCCGCACCCAGTGAACCAGTCCAATCGGGAAGTGCAGTATATTGCAGATGGTGAGCACCCAACCAAGCATAACCAAACATCAGTGCCCAGAAGTGAAGGACTGACAGACGATATGAGAAGATTGGAAGGCCTGACTGCTTAGGAATGAAGTAATACATAATTCCCAAGAAACCTGCCGTTAAGAAGTAACCTACCGCATTGTGACCATACCACCATTGAATCATTGCATCCTGAACACCAGGAAACATTGAATATGATTTAGTGAAGTCAACAGGAATAGCGAGTGAGTTACCAACGTGAAGATAGGTAATCATAATCATCATACCCAGAAAGAACCAGTTCGCCACGTAGATATGTGACGTTTTACGGATCGCCAGGGTCATAATGAAGTTGAACATGTAGGATAACCACACCACCGCGATGATGATGTCAATCCACCACTCCAGCTCAGCGTACTCTTTACCACTGGTCATACCCAGAGGTAAAGTGATCACTGCTAATACCATTACAAGGTTCCAACCCCAAAAAGTGAACCATGCCATTTTATCGCTCCACAAGCGCACATGACATGTACGTTGTGCAACATAAAATGATGTTGCCATCAGTGTACAACCACCAAAAGCAAAAATAACGACATTAGTGTGAAGCGGACGTAAACGCCCAAAGGTAATATAAGGAATGTCGAAATTCAGAACAGGCCAAGCCAGTTCTGATGCGATGTAAACACCAACCAGTGCGCCGACTACTAGGTAGACGACTGCACAGATGGTGAATGCCCGCACGACATCAAAATTGTATGTCTTATCATCGGTTGTTATTGCAGACACGAGGCCTCCCTCCATACTTTGTTAGAAAATTCCGCTTCACCGCTCCAAAATACTGACATGGACTGACTTGCGACCTTTTTATTACTCCCAAACCCAAGCTTTTCTCTGGGCCAACGCTTTCAGCTGATAACTGAATGAGCTGACTGGGTGTTAACCGCAGCCTACTTGATTTCATACTGCTAAGCAAGCCTGTTCTCGGTCACTTTTCAATAATAAATTTACGGATAAAATCAGAGTGTTATAGTGGGTTTTTAATCCAGAGAGTAGAGGGCTTAGGCAGAAGGAATATTTCGATCAAGACACGGACGACAAAACGGCTATTATTTAGTTCAATGATAATCCTGACTTTTGAGTAACCACGGCACTCATTGCAGGTACCGGTAACCACCAATGGGTAAGCACAATCCGTGTGCTTTCGGGGAGCATGAATCACGCAAAGATCTCGTCAGATCAGATAACCCGATCATTCCCACCATCAATCGGTATTTGAGCACCCGTTGTTTTAGAAAACAACGGCCCGCAACATTCAGCAACAAGTTCAGCCACATTCTGGCTCGTCACCTCTACCTGCAAAATATTTTTACGTTTGTACTGCTCAACCGTTACCCCATAGTGAGCCGCTCGCGCCTGCAACACCTCATCGGTCCAGATACCGGTATCAAACACACAATCTGGATGTAGCGTATTGACACGAATATTATCGCCACCCCACTCAAGCGCTGCAATGCGTGCAACCTGCGTCAACGCTGCCTTGGAGGCAGAGTAAGCACTCGCCCCAGGGCCGGGTGCGGTTACATTCTTTGACCCCATAACAACCACACGACCACCATTGGGAGCCAACTTTAATAATGGGTGAGCTATTTTGAGCAGTTGCATATTGGCATCAACATTGACCTGTTGCACCTTTCGCCACTCACTCATATCAAACTCACTGATACAACGACCGCCGGGAAAGATGCCTGCATTAACAACCAGCATATCCAAACCACCAAAACGTCGCACCCCCTGCTCCACAGCGTTTGCCAGAGCCTGTTCTTCGGTGACATCGCAAACCAACGCCAGAACATCGGCACGATGCCAATGTTTTTTCACATTTTCGTCAATATCCAGAGCAATCACTGCGGCACCGCGAGACAACATCGAATCAACACACGCTTTGCCGATGCCGGAAGCGGCACCGGTCACCAATGCCACCTCTCCGCAGAAAGGAGGAGCTGTACCCGATTTTTTCAATTTAGCCTGCTCCAGCTCCCAGTACTCCATATCAAAAACATCCTGACTCGGCAGCGCCTGCCAGCAGCTCCATGCTTCGGCTCGTAAAATGATCGAAATAGTGTGGCGATAGATATCGCCAATGATCAACGTCTCTTTGGCGCTGCCTCCAACCGTACAGAGCCCCAGCGTTTTATCAATAACCACTTTGGGTACCGGATTTAACATAGTAACGGGAGTCTTGGCCCCGGCAGAGTGTTTATCAAAATAACGTTGATACGCCGCCACATAACCATCAACATCATCACCCAGCAGTGGCAGTTGTTTGGTTCGAATCACATGATCGGGGGTCGCTGGCCCTTGCTGCGTAATCGCCGGCAAATCGCTGCGCCGGGAAAACGCCTCACTCGCCACATCATCCTGATGGCTCAACAACTGTGCTTTGCCCGCCACCCGGGAGAGCGCTGCACGCAGCCGCGCATGGGCGAGGTGTTTTGAACTTGTTATCGGTTCGGGTGTGACGACATCAAGCTGCCACGCCCCCTTGGTGGCAAGAGAGCGTTCAGCCCGCCCCACCAGCTCGATCATCCGTTCATACGACTCCCGGGCATTATCGGCAAAAGAGAAGATGCCGTGATTCATCAACACCATGCCAACCGTCTTCTCATTCACCTCCGCCGCAAAACGCTCAGCACAAACACGCGCCAGATCAAAACCGGGCATAATGTAAGGAATAATCACCGTATCCTCACCATAAATCTCATGAATAGCCTGCTCACCATCCGGGGTATTACAGAGACTCAACACCGCATCTGCATGGGTGTGATCGACATATCTATAAGGAAGAGTCGCATGCAAAATTGTTTCAACCGATGGTGAGGGTGCACTGGCCGCAGTGCACTGGGTTTTCAGCTCATTAACCATCTCGGCATCACTCAATGAAGGCAGCTTAGCCAGTTTTAGCAGGTGATCCATACGAACCGGTGCAAAACCGCCCTCTTCAATAGAGACCAGATCCCAGCCCGAGCCTTTAACATAGAGAATCTCCTGTTGATCCCCCACCAGATTGGTTTCACAAATTTTCACCGAGGTATTACCACCGCCATGCAGCACCAGGCTCTCATCACGTCCCAGCAACCTCGACGTATAGACGCGCAACGCCAAATCAGATGAATATTCTGCCGCCTCAGCATCACTCCAGAGACTTTTCATCTCACTCCCCTTCCCCATAGATGGTGTTCAGTTATAATTGAAGTAACCCTGAGCAATTTGCTCACAGTTTCCCTAAATAATTTTCAGACAGACGATCATATGCCAAAAGAGCCAGCTCACAAAATCAATGTCGAAGTGAAGAGTGCCTACATCGGTGAGCACTCCATCCCAACAGAGGGGCATTTTGTCTTCTCTTATACCATCTGCATTCAGAATCACGGCAGTGTCGCGGCCAAGCTGATAACCCGGCACTGGGTAATCACCGATGCTGACGGCAACGAACAGGAGGTCTTTGGTGAAGGCGTAGTAGGAAAACAGCCCTACCTGCGCCCAGGCGAGCAGTTTGAATATACCAGTGGCACGGTACTGGAGACACCGGTGGGCTATATGCAAGGCCACTACCAGATGATAAGTGAAGACGGCACGCCGTTTAAAACCCTGATCACCCCCTTCACCCTGTCACAACCCAACCAACTGCACTGAGCTAAAATGGGACTTCAACAAAGCTACACTCTGTTAGCACCCCTCTACGATTTTTTGGTTGCCCGCGCATCAAAAACGGCACGCCAACGCAGCCTGCAACGGCTAACCATAAAACCAGAGCAGAACATCCTGATCAGCGGCATTGGCAGCGGCCTCGACATCCCCCTGCTGCCGAGCGGCCCTTACTACCACGGCATTGACCTCACCCGCGCCATGCTCAAACGCGCACAACGCTACTCACGTGACGACATTCAACTCTACCAAGGGGATGTGATGCAGCTGCCCTTTCCAGCACAACAGTTTGATCACGTGGTCATGCACCTCATTCTGGCGGTGGTACCCGAACCATCACAGGCGCTAAAAGAGGCCGAGCGAGTACTCAAACCCGGGGGAACCATTATCATCCTCGACAAATTCCTCACCCCAGATCGCCCCGCTCCACTGCGTCGCCTACTCAGTCCAATAACCGGCACGATTGCAACACGTCTTGATGTGGTATTCGAGGCATTACTGCCCCACTGCCCATCACTGCAGGTGATTGATAATCAACCGGCATTGTTAGGTGGCTGGTTTCGCATGATCACACTCAAGAAAGCTCAGAATAAACCGGATTCAATCACCCAAACGTAGATACAAGAGTGCGTTTTACGCACCAATAAAAAAGGGGCGAGTACAATATTGCGAGACCTGACTCTCAATATTCTTTCAACGGGCCGAAAAAGACGGTTATTGCCCATTAATCCTAATCCCCAGATAGAAACACGTATGCTATGCAAGCTCTTGATTCCACAGCAAAACAAAAAATAGCCGCCGAGCCAATGGGTGCGACTCATATTTTTAGTTTCACTGTGAAACCAATATGACGTGCAGGGATGCACTAATGCAGCGGTGACAGGATGTCATGGAGCTGTCTTACACATCATCTCGCATTTCTATCTGGGGATCAGGGATTAATAGAGAAATGGCTCATCTGTGTTAGCTTTTATATTTTGAATAGTTGTATTGGTATATGTTTTTCATAATAAGAAAAATCATTATCGGTTGTGAATATTTCTGACTTCAAGCGAAACGCCACCGCACAGATAAGGAAATCAATATGGGAACCTTGAATACCTTTTGAGCGACATGTATTTGAAAACATTGCTGCTTGAACATAATCATCATCGATTATCTGCGTGTTTTCAAAGTATTTTAATTTATTGTTTAGCTTATCGAATCTAGACTTGTTGCTATAACCTGACAATACTTCTTGCCTGACTGGCCCAAGCATAATCACTCTTTGATCTGAAATGAGAGTTTCAAACTCCTGGACGTGTAATTCGTATCCTTCTCTTTCCGACCTTAGAGCATACGACCAAATTGGTGTATCTACGATAACCTTCAACGTTCTCTGGCCTTTTTATAATCATAATCAGCATCTGGATCTAACTTGCCAAATAAACTAATTATTTCCAGTTGCTTGCGACGGTTTATAAACTCTCTTAGGGCGTGATTGACGGTATCTTTTTTTGTTTTTAACCCGCTGATCAATAACGCCTCTTTCAATAACTTGTCATCAATTGCTAAATTCGTTGCCATGCTGGGCACCTCCTATTTAACACAGTAGGCCACACAATGACTTGTGTCAATAATTGCATGTACCGGAATGTTTCAAGGTAATTTTTCCTTTTTAACTCCACCTGCGGAATAGGCATAATCTACATACAGATCAACCGGTCAACCCATGCCCTGCCAGGAAAACCCGGTTATCCGGCCTACTCGATCACATCCCACTCCGACACAGCCTTTCGCTTTGAAACTACACCCTGTACTTTTCTAACCCTGGATTTAAGATCAGTAATATTTTTTGGAGCTATTCGCGACTCAATCAGTGACAAGGTCTCAACTTGACTCAACTGTGTTGTCAAAAAGTAGTTGGCCAAATTATTTAATGAGACGTCTTGATGTTTGGCTTCATACTCCAGGCGTTAGGGATGTAGAATTCATTAAAATACCGCTCTTACTGGTCTTTTTGCCCACTCTGTCTAGGCAAGTATTCGTTGCGTAGCCCACTATGCGCCCAATACCTGCCTAGACAGAGCGAACAAAAATCCGGTGCAATAACGGTACTTTAATTTTCTCTACATCCCTTACCACTTTGATTGGATAGCTTTCCAGCTATCTTTTTTAAAGTCCTCAGTGCTTGAAGTAATCAAGTAGTGGCTGCTGTTAAAGGCACATTCGACAAATAAATTATCATTTTCATCCAACGCAAACGAAAGTAAATAGAGCTAATATAGCCCCTACGTAGGAGCAAGTTTTTGATGGTAACGCTTCGCCATCTGACGATGGGCCCCACAATATATGCAGGCTTTTCTGCCGCCTATATTCCGTGACGAATATGCCGCATCGGGCGCAATCCATCCTCTGGATCAGCCCGCCAGTCGCGGTCGGGTAACTCAACGGTGGCCGGAGCTTTGACTCCACTGCCATCCGCCTCGCATGCGGCATGAATGTCGCGGATAAGCGGGGCGATCTGTTCCGGTAGCCAGCAGTGGCCTGCGGCATATTCGTTGCCCTGGGCGTCGAGGTCGAGGTGAAACTCCACTATTTCAGCTCCCCAGCGGTGTACTGCCCGCTGTAGTACCAACGGGCTAACGCTGTGGTCGGACCAGCCCACCGGGCAGTCACAGTTGTCACGCAGGGTTTGAATCGCCGCCAGGTTGCATTGATCCACTGGGGTTGGATAGCCTGAAATGCAGTGCAGCAAGCTCAACTGTCGGGTTTTCGGCTTGAGCAGATCCACCGCGTGCGTTACCTCTTCCAGTGTCGCCATGCCGGTTGAGAGTGTCAGCGGTTTGCCGGTTTCGGCACAGGCCAGCAGCAGTTCGTCCCACAACAGTTCGTATGAGGCGATCTTGTAAAAGTCCACATAGGGTTGAAGCTGTTCAACTGCCGCCAGATAGAACGGTGTGCAGGCAAACTGAATCTGCCGCTGCTGGCACCGCTCAGCCAGTGCAGGTAAAAATGCCAGTGGCAGCTCCCACTGGCGGCGCTGGCGATGCGCTTCACTGGTGGCCAGCACCTCCGGCGAGAAGAGCTGGTCAATTTTGAACAGTTGAAATTTGACCGCATCACAGCCAATTTCTGCCGCTGTATCGATAAATTGCAGGCAGCGTTCAAGATTGCCTTGGTGGTTGCTGGAGACTTCGGCAATAAAAAATGGGCGTTCCACCCTTTTGGCGCGGCTCATGATAGTCCAATCCGTTGCAGTAGTGGTGCTATCAGCCCGGCCACCGGTCGCTCTGCGGCAAAGCGCTCTCTGGTCGCTATCGCCCGCTCGGTAAACGCCCCTTGGGATAGCTGCTGCTGTACCGCGTCGAGCCATTCGGCTTTTCGTTCAATCGCATGCGGGTGTATATCGGTTGTGTGGCGGCAGTGGTCGGTCATCAGTAGTGAGTCGTTGCAGATGTGGTAATAGAGGCGCGTGACGGACTCATGTTGCCAGTCCGGGTGTTGTTTAATGTTGAGGGTTAACTTGCTGCGGGCGATCAGATCTTCACGGTGAAAGGGGGCGGTGAACTGCAGTGTGGATGCGACCCTCAAACCGCCCTGCTCCAACTGATCCAGCACCTGACGGCGATGAGTGGTCATGGCCCCGGTGAACAGCAGGTCAATATCTTTATCACTGTCGCTGCGGTGTGTCACGGTGGCGAACTGTTCGCAGTAGCCGTGGGGCAGATAGTCGACAATTTGCTCGGGGAAGGCTTGTTGGTAGACCTGTTGCTGCTCATCCGAGACGTGCCAGATAGCGGAATAACGCGGCATCAGGCGGATGAAATTGGTGTGGCGCATCAGCCAGAAATCCCGACGCTGGTTGTGGTCGGATGCCATCTGGCTGTCGGGGGCATCCTGGTAGATGTCGTTAAAGGTCTGGCCGGTCAGAAACTCGGTGGCGATCACGATCATGCCGGTGCCGGGCGTCCAGTTGGACTCGACCTTTTCGGCAAAGATGTCGTTGAAACACTCCAGAACAACGTTCATCTCTCCCGGGCAGAAGGCGTATTCGATATCAGCGCGGTGCCCCAGTGACTCCAGGGCATATTTCAGGTAGAGGAAATAGTCCCCCACGTGGATGCCAAAATTGCCATGATTTTCATAAATTAATTTAAATTTCATAGTCACTACTCAGCGTATTTATCTTTTGCCTCAACTCTTAGTTATTTTCGTACCCAATCGGTCAATATAACCTGGGCAATGCACTAGAAAACATCAATCGGGTTATTTCTTGACCAGCTATCCCGGCGGATCTTTTGCGCTGCTCTCGCCTGCTCTCGGTAAAACGGCAACCGCGCCAGCGCATCATCAATCGCTGCCGATATCGACTCCCGCTCCCATTGTGCAAACATCGGGAAATCCAAATTATGTCGATCCATCCACAGCGCCATTTTGCTCTGTTGCGGAATGATGCACACCTTCCCCTGATAGAGTGCATCATCAAAAATACCTGACATGATGTGACGATAACGGGTCCGGTGAGGCAACAACA
>UOFP01000127.1_pt1 | contig 11646 bp, 13 predicted proteins | sample 1988921 | NCBI WGS metagenome assembly UOFP01 (sample SAMEA4712195, study PRJEB27164) | hydrothermal vent metagenome | biome: marine basaltic hydrothermal vent biome; feature: marine hydrothermal vent; material: mineral | place: Pacific Ocean | collected 2011-06-14/2011-07-23 | depth 1719 m | reverse complement strand
GTACTCTCTGGCGATAAAGATAAAAATATTATGCTGAAAACAGGTGATCGCCTGATCGTGCCAAGCAGAACCCAAGAAGTGTCAATTTTGGGTGAGGTTTTTCATCCTACCTCTCATCTGTATGATGACACCCTTTCCGTCTCTGAATATATCAACCGAAGTGGTGGTTTGACGCAGCGGGCTGATGATGCTCGGGTCTATGTGGTCAGGGCAAATGGTTCCGTTGTTACATCAGGCTTGGGTTGGTTCAAATCAGGTGTAGCGTTGAAACCAGGGGATGCCATTGTGGTACCACTGGATGCAGATTATTTGAGCACACTTCGCCTCTGGACCAATGTCAGTCAAATTGTTTATCAACTGGGTATCGCGGTTGCCAGTTGGAATGCAGTTGGTCTGCTGTAGGGGTTGGTCATGACGAAAAAAAGTGAACGACCTAATGCACCGTGTGATGCAAGCTTGCAAATGCAGCAGCCTGTCTATTATCCCATTGCTGAGGATGATGAGATTGATCTGTTGGAGTATTGGGATCTGCTCTGGAAAAATAAGGGCTTAATTGTTGCCATTACCTCACTGATAACCGCTGTGGCCATTGTTGCTGCACTATTAATGACACCTATTTACAAGGCGGAGGTGTTACTAGCATCGGCAAGTGAAAAAGAGGGTGGCGGACTCTCTTTGGGAGGGCTGGGAGGGCTGGCATCTTTGGTGGGTGTTTCAGGGTCGCTTGGTGGCGGTGGTACAGAGGAGGGGCTTGCGGTATTGAAGTCCCGTCTGTTTCTAAATGACTTCTTTATCAAAGAATCACTGTTGCCAGTATTATTTGTAGAACAGTGGAATGAGTCGAGCGAGCAGTGGCACGAGAGTGACCCCGAGTTACAGCCGACCCCGTGGCAGGCCTACGAATTTTTCACTAAAAATATTCTGACAACGAGTGTTGATAAAAACAGCGGTATGATTAATCTATCCATTAACTGGTCTGACCCCGTTTTAGCCGCCAGTTGGGCAAATAAGTTGGTGGTAGATTTAAATGAGTACATGCGTCGCCATGCAATTGAAGAGGCGGCTCGCAGTATCGACTACCTTAATCAGCAGATCAACCAAACCAGTGTTCTGGAGATGCAGCAGATGCTCTATGGTTTGATCGAAGAAGAGACTAAAAAAACCATGCTGGCCAACGTGCGGGCTGAATACACGTTTAAGGTGATTGACCCGGCAGTGGTTCCCGAAAGGAAAATAAAGCCCAAGAGAGCATTAATTGCAGTGTTGGGCATGGTGTTGGGTTTCTTTTTTGCAGTGCTTTTTGTCTTTTTTCGTGAGTTTATTCGTAAGGCGAAGCAAGCGCGTCTCTCCGATTCGAATAATGTCTCGAGCGAAGGTCTCGATTAATCTAAATTAAACTATTTTGTGTGATTCCGCACGCCTCCAGCATAGGTATTGATAATAATGGCAAACCAGCATCTTTTTACTTCTGAGTCGGTCTCTGAAGGCCACCCTGATAAAGTTGCCGACCAGATATCTGATGCAATCCTTGATGCAATCCTTGAGCAAGACCATTTGGCACGAGTCGCCTGTGAAACGCTGGTCAATACCGGGATGGTGATTATCTCTGGTGAAATCACTACCTCTGCCTGGGTGGATATGCAGGAGGTGGTACGAAAAACGGTAAAAGAGATTGGCTATAACAGCTCTGAGATGGGCTTTGATTATGAATCCTGTGCGGTATTGACCTCTATCGATAAACAGTCTGTGGACATCGCAATGGGTGTTGACGAGGGTGAAAACAAAGATATGGGGGCCGGCGATCAGGGTATGATGTTTGGCTATGCCAGCAATGAAACCGAGGTATTGATGCCGGCACCGATCACCTATGCCCACCGACTGGTTAAGCGTCAGGCTGAACTGCGCAAAAACGGTACCCTGCCATGGCTGCGGCCGGATGCAAAGAGTCAGGTCACTTTTCGTTATGAAGATGGCAAACCGGTTGGTATTGATGCGGTGGTTCTTTCAACCCAGCATACCCCTGATATTGCCCATGAAACTCTGAAAGAGGCGGTGATGGATGAAATTATTTTACCGACCTTGCCCGAGGCGTGGGTGGATGGTCAAACCCGTTTTTATATCAACCCGACCGGCCGTTTTGTTATCGGTGGCCCGGTGGGTGATTGTGGTTTGACTGGTCGTAAAATTATTGTTGATACCTATGGTGGCATGGCCCGTCATGGTGGAGGTTGTTTCTCCGGAAAAGATCCCAGCAAAGTTGACCGTTCAGCGGCTTATGCCGGTCGTTATGTGGCTAAAAATTTAGTTGCTGCGGGTATTGCGGAGCGTTGTGAGATTCAGATCTCCTATGCCATCGGGGTTGCGGAACCCACCTCCATCAGTATTGATGCCTTTGGCACCAGTCAGCTCGAAGAGTCACGCATTATTGAACTGGTTCAAGATCACTTTGATCTGCGCCCCCGGGGGATTATTGAAATGCTGGATCTGCTCAAGCCGCGCTATGCCTCAACAGCGGCTTATGGCCACTTTGGCCGGGAAGAGCCACTTTTTACTTGGGAATCTACCGATAAGGCCGATGCACTACGCGAGGCTGCGGGTCTGTAAAGCCTCGTTTTCTAAATTTGATTTTTTAATCACGCCGCCGATTGAGGAGCGCTGCAACAGGTTTGAACCTGCCAGGCTCGATCGTTGGCATTAAACTTTTAAACGGCGCCATGTTTATTCGGAGAGAAAAATGACTGAATTTACCGATTACAAAGTGGCCGATATTGCCCTGGCTGACTGGGGCCATAAAGAGATAAGAATTGCTGAAACCGAAATGCCGGGGTTGATGGCGCTACGTCGGAAGTTTGCTGAATCCAAACCGCTTAAGGGTGCCCGTATCATGGGTAGCCTGCACATGACAATTCAGACCGCTGTATTGATTGAAACCCTGATTGTATTGGGTGCCGAAGTACGCTGGGTTTCATGTAATATCTTCTCTACTCAGGATCACGCGGCGGCGGCGATTGCGGCACAGGGTATTCCTGTTTTTGCCTGGAAGGGGGAAACCCTGGAGGAGTACTGGTGGTGTACCGAGCAGGCATTTAACTGGCCGAATGGCGAAACCGCGAATATGATTCTTGATGATGGTGGTGATGCAACACTGTTGGTACACAAAGGTGTTGAGTTTGAGAACGCCGGTGCAGTGCCTGAATCGACAGCGGATGACAACGATGAATACAAGTGCATTCTGGATGTTCTGAAGCGTACCATTGCTAAAGACCCACAATATTGGCACAAACAGGCGGAAAACATTCGTGGTGTGACCGAAGAGACCACCACCGGTGTGCATCGCCTGTATGAGATGGTTACCAATGGAGAGCTACTGTTCCCGGCGATGAATGTGAATGATTCGGTCACTAAGTCTAAGTTTGATAATCTCTACGGCTGCCGTGAATCTCTGGTTGATGGCATTAAACGCGCTACCGATGTGATGATTGCCGGTAAGGTTGTACTGGTCTGTGGTTATGGTGATGTGGGCAAAGGGTGTGCACAGTCACTGCGTGGTTTGGGTGCTACGGTGTGGGTGACCGAGATTGATCCCATCTGTGCTTTGCAGGCGGCGATGGAGGGTTACCGTGTTGTGAGATTGGACGACGTCGTTGCGGAGATTGATATTTTTGTCACCACAACCGGTAATAAGGATATTATCTGCCATGACCACATGGCGGCAATGAAAAATCAGGCGATTGTTTGTAATATTGGTCACTTCGATAACGAAATTGATATTGCAGGGGTGAAAAAATACCAGTGGGAGAATATCAAACCACAGGTGGATCACATTATTTTCCCTGATGGTAAACGCATTATCATGCTGGCTGAAGGCCGCCTAGTTAATCTGGGGTGTGCCACGGGGCACCCTAGCTTTGTGATGTCAAACTCATTCACCAATCAAGTGCTGGCGCAGATTGAATTTTTTGTCACACCAGAGAAATATGAAATGGGCGTGCATATTCTGCCAAAATATCTTGATGAAGAGGTGGCTCGCCTGCACCTTGAACGAATTGGAGCCAAACTGACAGTGCTTAGCCAAGAGCAGGCTGACTATATTGGAGTGCCGGTCGATGGCCCGTATAAACCTGATCACTATCGTTATTAAACGTATTTCCCTAACTGTCGAGCCAGCTTTGTGGTTTGACGATTGTGATTTACATGGTTTGAGGCACTAAGATGCAGACCCAAAAAAAACATCCACAAAACATTAGTTGCGAATTCTTTCCGCCTAAAACAGTGCAGGGGAAGGAGAAACTTGGTAATACCATTAACGAATTGAAAAAACTTGACCTCAGCTATATCTCGGTGACGTTTGGTGCCGGTGGCAGTACGCAAGAGGGAACTCTGGAAACCATTTTAGCGGTTAAGTCTGAGGGGATCGATGCGGCACCTCATCTCTCGTGTATCGGCTCCAGCAGGGAGAATATTCGATCCATTCTTGATCAGTATAAATCAAACGGTATCCGTCGAATTGTTGCGCTCCGGGGCGATATGCCATCCGGTATGCGCGAGGCGGGTGAGTTTCGTTATGCTAATGAGTTGGTTGAATTTATTCGAGACGAGTATGCTGACGACTTCTATCTGGAGGTTGCAGCCTACCCCGAATTTCATCCTCAGGCGGAGAGTGCCAAAGATGATCTGCTCAATTTTAAACGCAAGGTTGATGCGGGGGCTGATGCGGCAATCACGCAATATTTCTATAATATCGACGCCTACTTACGCTTTGTTGATGACTGTGAGAAAATGGGGATTGAAATACCGATTACGCCAGGTATTATGCCGATCACCAATTATACTCAGTTGGCACGTTTTTCAGACAGTTGTGGTACCGAAATTCCGCGTTGGTTACGCCGACGATTGGCCGGGTTTGGTGATGATATCGAGTCGTTAAAGGCGTATGGATTGGAGGTGACCAGTGAGTTGTGTTACTCCCTGCTTAAACAGGGGGCACCCGGATTACACTTCTACACCATGAATCGATCTGTATCGACACTGGCGATATGCAAAAACCTTGGGGTTATTTCACAGGCCTCTGGGCAAGATCATAATTAATGGATACCAAAATGGAACAAAAAAGTAGCAATGTTGTATGGCATAATGCCACCGTGACACGTGAGTTGCGTGAAAAGCAGAATGAACACAAAAGTGCCATCCTGTGGTTTACCGGACTCTCCGGCTCTGGAAAGTCAACCTTGGCCCACGCCGTGGAAGAGCGCCTTCACAAACTGGGTTGCCGTACCTTTGTACTGGATGGTGATAATGTTCGCCACGGTTTGTGTTCTGATCTTGGTTTTAGTGATGAGGATCGGACCGAAAATATTCGCCGCATCGGTGAAGTTGCCAAATTATTCACCGAGTCAGGTACCATTACACTAACTGCATTTATCTCCCCTTTTACTGCTGATCGTGAACAGGTGCGTAACCGAGTGCCCCACGGTGATTTTATTGAGGTTTATTGCGAATCATCGCTGGAGGTCTGCGAGGGTAGGGATGTTAAGGGGCTATACAAGAAAGCTCGCTCAGGTGAAATACCCGAATTTACGGGAATCAATTCACCCTACGAAGCACCTGTTAATCCGGAAATCATTGCCAAAACGGGTGAAAAGCCCCTGGGTGAATGCGCTGATGAGGTGGTTTCAGTTCTCAATGAACGTGGTATTATCTCGTTATAAATTGACTTTTAACCGTTACAGAAGGACGTACTTGTGAGTAAAAAAGTTTGTGTTGTGGGTCTTGGTTATGTGGGACTTCCGTTGGCCCTTGCCTTTGGTCGAATTATGCCAACGCTTGGCTACGAAATTTCTAATGAAAAAGTTCAAGCGTACAAGGAGGGTTTTGACCCAACAGATGAAATGTTACCTGAAGCATTTCAGGCTGCCACTCAAATCACTTATAGTACTGATCCGGCAATAATTAAGCAGGCTGACTTTGTTGTGGTTGCGGTGCCAACACCTATCGATGCGGCAAAGCAGCCTGATTTGACACCGGTTATCAAATCCAGTGAAACCGTGGCAAAAAATTTGAAACAGGGAGCGATTGTTATTTATGAATCGACAGTCTACCCCGGTGTGACCGAGGAGATTTGTGTCCCACTACTTGAAGAGGGCTCGGGTCTGAAGTGCGGGGTCGATTTCTTTGTAGGTTACTCACCTGAACGAATTAACCCGGGCGATAAAGTGAACACCCTTGAACGGATTGTTAAAGTGGTTTCAGGCCAGAATGATGAGACCTTGCAGCAGGTGGCCTGGTTGTACGAGCAGGTTATCGAAGCAGGTGTTCACCGGGCAACAACAATCAAGGTAGCCGAAGCGGCCAAAGTTATCGAAAATACACAACGTGACTTGAATATCGCACTGATGAACGAGCTCTCCATTATTTTTGAGAAACTTGATATTGATACGGTTGATGTGTTGGAAGCGGCGGGCACTAAGTGGAACTTTTTGCCGTTCCGCCCTGGTCTTGTTGGCGGGCACTGCATTGGTGTTGATCCCTACTACTTAACCCACAAAGCATCCATGCTGGGTTATCATCCGGAAGTGATCCTTGCCGGTCGTCGAATTAATGATGGCATGGGTAAATATGTTGCTGAACAGACGGTTAAAAAATTGATTGTACAGGGTCGCCCGATTAAAAATGCAGCAGTACTGGTTATGGGCTTGACATTCAAAGAAAACTGCCCTGATCTGCGTAACTCCAGAGTGATTGATGTCATCAATGAGCTGCGTCATTACGGAGTCAATGTATTGGTGTGGGATCCTGTGGCGGAGCCTGCGGAAGCAAAACGTGAGTATGATATTGATTTGGTGGATGTTAACTCAATTGATCATGTCGAAGCCGTTGTGGCTGCCGTATCTCACGATGAAATCGTCAGCTATGAACTGAGTGAGTTAGTGAAGAAAACAGGAAAAAATGCTCCCTTTATGGACGTGAAATCTGCTTTTGACCGCCAAGCACTCGCTGATGCCGGTTTTGATTTTTGGCGTCTGTAACAACGCATAACTAGGAAGATAAAATGCCACAAAAAATATTGGTAACCGGTGCCGCCGGATTTATCGGCTCAACACTATCAAAGCGCTTGCTCGCTCGGGGCGATGAAGTTGTCGGGTTGGACAACCTTAATGATTACTACGAGGTACAGCTTAAACTGGATCGTTTAGCTCAACTGGAAGGGCAGACTGGGTTTTCATTTGTGAAAATGAACCTGGAGGATCGTGAAGAGACCAAAGCACTTTTTGCAGAGCAAAAATTTGACAAGGTAGTTAATCTGGCCGCCCAGGCGGGTGTGCGCTATTCACTGATTAATCCCCACGCCTACATCGAAAGTAATATTGTTGGTTTTACCAATATGCTTGAGGGGTGCCGCCATAATGAAGTGAAGCACCTAGTCTACGCATCATCGTCATCCGTATATGGTGCCAACACCAAAATGCCATTTTCAATTCACCATAATGTCGACCATCCGGTGTCACTGTATGCCGCCAGTAAGAAAGCCAATGAGTTGATGGCTCATACCTATTCTCACTTGTATAATATGCCCACCACCGGATTACGTTTCTTTACGGTTTATGGCCCCTGGGGTCGCCCGGATATGGCGCTGTTTCTATTTACCAAAGCGATTCTGGAAGACCGCCCGATTGATGTATTCAATCACGGCAAGATGAGGCGGGATTTCACTTACATTGATGATATTGTCGAAGGTGTTATCCGAGTGCTCGATAATACCGCAAAACCCAACCCAGACTGGACGGGTGATGCGCCAGATAGTGGTACCAGTTACGCCCCTTTCCGTATCTACAATATTGGTAACAACAGCCCGGTTGAACTGCTTGATTACATCGGTGCGATTGAGAAGGCGCTGGGTAAAAAGGCCAATAAAAATATGTTGCCTCTTCAGCCGGGTGATGTTCCCGCCACCTACGCCGATGTTGATGATCTGGTCAATGATGTCGGTTTTAAACCCGCCACTCCAGTTGAAGAGGGTGTTCAGCGATTTGTTGATTGGTATCGTGATTATTACAAGGTTTAATGCACCCCGCGTGAAAACCAAATAATGGTAGGAGCCATCTTTAGATGGCGAAAAAAGGCGAATCATCGAGGTACTACGGGGGAATCGCAAGCTAAAGCTTGCTCCACGTATAGGGGTTGAATTTCAGCCGGATCCTATTGGAAGTGATATAGAGGTTATTATAAAGAATGAAAGGCATTGTTTTAGCCGGTGGCAGTGGCACCCGGCTTCACCCCTTAACACTTGCTGTCAGTAAACAGCTGATGCCGGTTTATGACAAGCCGATGATCTACTACCCGATCTCAACGCTAATGCTTGCCGGTATTCGTGAAATATTGCTGATTTCAACCCCCCATGACCTGCCAATGTTTAAACATGTATTGAAAGACGGTTCACAGTGGGGGATCTCGATCTCCTACGCAGAGCAGCCCAGCCCAGATGGCCTGGCGCAGGCCTATCATATCGGTAAAAACTTTGTAAATAACAAACCCTCGGCTTTGATCTTAGGAGACAATATCTTCTATGGTGATGGTCTCTCAAATCAGCTGCATCAGGCGGCAACCCGGGAGGGTGGTGCCTCTGTGTTTGCTTACCATGTGCATGACCCGGAGCGTTATGGTGTGGTTGATTTTGATCAACATGGCAAAGCACTCTCCATCGAAGAGAAGCCGGAGAATCCAAAATCAAACTATGCCGTAACCGGCCTTTACTTCTACGATGAACAGGTGGTTGATATTGCCGCAGAGCTCAAGCCATCAGCGCGGGGGGAATTAGAGATAACCGATGTCAACAGAGCCTATTTGGAAATGGATGCTCTGCATGTTCAGCGAATGGGGCGCGGCACCGCCTGGCTGGATACAGGCACCCATGACTCCCTGCTGCAAGCAGCCCAGTTTGTTGAGGTGTTGGAAAAACGCCAAGGGCTTAAGATCGCTTGCCTTGAAGAAATTGCGTGGCAGAAAGGGTATATATCAGATGAAGAGCTGCTCAAGTTGGCAACCCCCTTGAAGAAAAACGGTTATGGACAATATTTGTTGAAACTATTAGCTGGTCGTGCGGAATGAAGATCGACTCTACAAATCTTGAAGGGGTCTTGCATATCAAGCCCAAAGTGTTTGGTGATGCACGCGGTTTTTTTCTTGAAACCTACAATAAAGAACGTTACATGGACGCCGGTTTCCCAGACGTCGACTTTGTACAAGATAACCACTCTAGGTCAGGCAGGGGTGTATTGCGTGGCCTGCACTTTCAAATCAATAATCCACAGGGAAAACTGGTTCAGGTTGTAACAGGATCCGTATTTGATGTTGCGGTTGATATTCGTGTGGGCTCACCAACATTTGGTCAGTGGTATGGTTCTATTTTAAGTGAAGAGAACCACCATCAGCTCTGGATTCCCCCGCAATTTGCCCACGGCTTTTGTGTGCTGTCAGAGAGTGCTGATTTTCTATACAAGTGTACGAACTACTATCACCCTGATGATGAGAGTGGCCTGTTGTGGAGTGACCCGAAGGTGGCTATCGAGTGGCCCTTGAAAGAGCCGTTGTTATCAGCGAAAGACCAGGCGCTTCCTTGTCTGTCTGATATTGATACATCGCTATTGCCGGATTACTGAGATGAAGGTTTTGATCACAGGTTGCCGTGGGCAGGTTGGCAGAGAACTCATGGCACTGGCGGAAACCCACGGTTGTGATGCGGTTGGTTTTGAGCGCAACACACTGGATATTACAGACCAGGTTGCCGTGCAAAAAATAGTCGCACAACAGCAACCCGATGCGGTTATTAATGCTGCGGCCTACACTGCGGTAGACAGTGCAGAGTCGGATATTGCGACTGCGTTTGCAGTCAATGCCACTGCTGTTAGCTACCTGGCCCAAGCGTGTACTGACTTAAACATCCCTTTGGTTCATATCTCGACAGATTACGTTTTTGATGGCAGCAAGGAGGGGGGCTATTCAGAAGATGATACTCCATCCCCCCTTGGCGTTTACGGTGAAAGCAAACTGGCGGGTGAAGAGGCTGTAAGAGCTGTTTGCCGCTCATATTACATCTTGCGAACCAGTTGGGTATTCTCATCGCACGGTAATAATTTCGTTAAAACGATGTTACGCTTAGGCGCAGAACGGGAAGTGTTAGGGATTGTTGCCGATCAACGGGGCAAACCAACATCCGCACGTGAAATTGCTAAAATGATTTATGTGATGTTGACCAGCAATAAACAAGCGTGGGGTACCTACCATATTACCCAACCCGATGTGACCACATGGTTTTATTTTGCTGAAAAAATATTCTCAGAAGCCAAGCAACAGGGTATTCCATTGAAAGTTAACGAGCTAAATGCCATCACCACCAGCGATTACCCAACACCCGCCAAGCGCCCTGTTAATTCTGAGTTAGATTGCAGCAAGTTGGAAAAGACATTTGAAATAGAATTGAAACCCTGGTCTGAATCGCTGTCAAATGTTATTGGTCGTATTCGGGGTGAGGAAAACAAGAGTTAATCTGATCACTAGGAGTGGTAAGGTGCGCCTCAGTCAAAGCCAGGCTTTAGCGATTAAGCAAATTATTCAACACTCATTGGGGCCAAAAAGCGAAGTATGGCTGTTTGGCTCAAGGGTTGATGATTCCGCTCGGGGTGGTGATATTGATCTCTATGTTGAGAGTGATCAACCTTGTGGGTTGCAGCAGAAGCTGCGATTGATGACAAAAATACAGCAAGCTGTTGGCCTGAGAAAAGTGGACTTAATTATAAAAAAAGACACCAGTGAACATAAGGCTATTTATGACACTGCAAAATCAGAAGGCGTACGCTTGTGATTGCTGAAACATTTCAAACATTGGCGTTGCATATTGACCGTGCCAATAGAGCTTATGATGAAGTGACTACTTTTTCAGATACTTTAAGCGCACAATCGCTGGATGACTTCGACAAGGTAAAAGTGATTGATAGCTTCATTTTTAGATTTATTAAAATTCAGGATTTGATGGGAAACAAACTGTTTAGAGAGTTACTGGATGCTCTGGGTGAGTATCAATCGTCGATGAGTATGCTTGATATTTTGGATCGCCTGGAAAAACTGAAGTTACTAAACAGTGCTGAGCAGTGGATGGATTTTAGAAACTTGAGAAATGTGCTCACGCATGAATATCCTGATAACAGAGATGAACTGCTTGAGGGTATTCGGGTAGCCCTAAATATATTTCCTGACATAAAACAGATTAATAAAATACTTTTCACATATGCAAAAGAAAAGGGTCTGTTAAAATCGTGACCGGTATGCCCCCATCATTTTGGAGGTCGAGGCTTTAGCCCGGACATTTCATGAATTTGCGCAAAAATCGCGCAGGATATTGGTTTCACAGGAAAATTTATGAAGGAGCTTCGTATCAGTGATGACGAATGACTGAAGAAATATTTTCTGTGGAATCAATAAACAAGCGAGATTGTGCATGATTTATGAATTGTCCGGGTTAGCCGGTTATGCACTTAGGGATGTAGAAAAAATTAAAGTACCGTTATTGCACCGGATTTTTGTTCGCTCTGTCTAGGCAGGTATTGGGCGCATAGTGGGCTACGCAACGAATACTTGCCTAGACAGAGCGGG
>UOFP01000163.1_pt1 | contig 11699 bp, 6 predicted proteins | sample 1988921 | NCBI WGS metagenome assembly UOFP01 (sample SAMEA4712195, study PRJEB27164) | hydrothermal vent metagenome | biome: marine basaltic hydrothermal vent biome; feature: marine hydrothermal vent; material: mineral | place: Pacific Ocean | collected 2011-06-14/2011-07-23 | depth 1719 m | reverse complement strand
CCGTGCGGCCTGGCAATCCGGGACGCCTTTGGGGAATGAGTATTTTAGAGAGAAGATAGAGCGGAAGTTGGATAGTAAGGTCGGGCAGTTGAGGCGGGGTCGTCCGAAGAAATTGGGGCTCTCTTAGTCGGCTGGGTGCAGTGGTTCGCCTGAATTTCCTGGATTCACGCCGAGATGAATTTGCGGCATTTTGGAGTGTGAATGAATTACTCTATCTTTCAATCAATCCGATAGGAGGTTAACTTGGGCAAGGCTATCGTTCTTTCTGAGAGCAGAGGTCACTTTCGGCGCTGGGCGGATCAGTTCGTTAGTGCCGATCCTGATAACCGCGATACGGTGTTGGTTGATCCTGGTACAATTCGCAGAAATCCATCTACAGCCCAGTCGCTAAGATATGTGGAAAGTTATTACGGCCGTGCCGCGCAGCTTGCCGGGCGAAATGGTTGCCTCATTATTTCGTTGGGGCATGGTGGTGCATCTGCTACAGATTCCACTGTTGGGATGGTTGATCTACTTCCCAATAGAGCGCTGCGAGTACAAGCTTTTCAATTGCGTTACGGTGGCTCTGATGAGGAGGGGGGAGATCTTGCGGTACTCAGTCGAGTTGCCACCCAACGTGTTTGTCGAGGCGTCCTTGGACGCTATGATATGGATTCGAACACGCGGCGGCCTTTGCCACCTGAAGAGCGGTTGATGGATTACATGAATTGCAGCGGAGCTCGTGCAGCTCGGCCACGTCAGCGCTTTCAGACTGCGTATGCCAGAATTGGTGAATTGCTGCGAGCCAACCAGGTTCGAGAGGTTGTTTTGTTAACCTGTAGGGTGGGGAGTGCAACCAGCTTTGTCGATCGAATGGCGAATAATTGGGGCGTTAGCATCCTTGCTTATGACCGGCGCGTAGCGGCCAACCGTGACGATTCTGAAGATAATCCTTACTATATCTATTTTATATCGCCAGGAGCTACCGAACCGCCATGGCTATCGAACGCGACCTGTTGAAATCGCTGGTACAAGATGAACCAACGCTTATCTCACACGGTACTATAAATGAAGACACCCATCATAAAACCAATTGTTGAGCAACATGCCGAGGAAGCCGCATTTTTGTGGTTATTGCGCGATGCCGCAGTGCAGGAGCCGCACTACTCTCTCAAAGACCTGGCTCACCTGGATGATCGGGTAGAGGCACATATTGATGGTTTGCGTATTGCAGCGAATGATGGCTGGGGAATCTGCAAAAAGGCGCTCGCTCTGGAAGAGCCTGGTGAGGTATTTGTTGCCGCAGTGCTTGCTTTTGAAAGTGAGGATGGGATGCGGGTTGATGAAGTTATTCAGGCGGGTGTGAAATCGGCAGAGATGTGGCGAGCGCTTGTCTCTGCGACGGGCTGGTTATCCGAAAATGATTATCAGCGTTGGGTACCAAGCCTGTTGTCGGCGAATGCAGTGGAATATCGCCGTTTAGCTATTGCGGCAAGTGTTATTCGTCGTCACGCCCCAGGTTCCGTATTAGCCGAGGCACTTGAGGATATTGATCCGCTTTTTCGGGCTAAAGCATTGCGGGCAGTAGGAGAACTAAAGCAGCGCGATCTTCTGCCTAGATTGCGGCAGTGCTTTGCAGATGATGATCCTGGTTGTCGTTTTTGGGCTGCTTGGTCTGCATTGTTGCTTGGTGAGCAGTCAGCGCTGGAGATAATGAAACAGTTTATTCGGGTGGACTCTATTTTTCGGGAACCGGCTTTGCAGTTGGTATTGCGTACGATGAATAACGCGACAGCACAAATTTGGCTGAAGGATCTGGCAGAAGAGCCCGAGTTATTGCGTGATGTATTGATCGGCACTGGGGTTACCGGAGATCCCCTGTATATTCCTACGTTGATAAAACAGATGGGAAATCCTATCGTCGCGCGAGTGGCGGGTGAGGCGTTCACCCTGATTACCGGGGTGGATCTGGCCTATGATGATCTGGAAGGGGAGTGGCCCAAGGGTTTTGAGGCTGGCCCCACAGAAAATGCTGATGATGAAAATGTCGATATGGATGCTGATGAAGATCTGCCTTGGCCTGAACCTACGCTAATTCAAAAATGGTGGGATACAAATCAACACCGATTTCAGGTAGGTCGGCGTTATCTTGTTGGTGAGCCCATTAGCCAATCTCACTGTGATCGTGTGTTGAAGAACGGGATGCAAAGGCAGCGTTATGCCGCCGCTTTGGAACTTGCTTTGATCCAACCAGAAGCCCCTCTATTTGAAACCAGGGCACCTGGGGGCTTTCAGGAAGATCAGCTAGGGATACAGAAAGCCTAGGATTTAATAAGAGACCTTTGCACGAAAGTAGGTTAGGGGTGAAAGATATATTAAGGTGAATACGCAGGGTGGTTGCATGTAAACTACTCGGTAACGTCTTACTCTCGAATAACGGTTATGTTAAAGCTCTACCACCACAATCATCGGCTCTTTATTCAACCGCTACTTCTCGCAGAAGAGGCGGCAAAATGAGCATACAGCCACTTAACCTCAACACCCTGCCGCTGGATGGGGTGCGCCTGATCGAAGCCTCTGCCGGAACCGGCAAAACCTACACTATCGTCACTCTCTATCTGCGGTTGTTGCTGGAGCGTGGTCTCTCGGTAAAACAGATTTTGGTGGTCACTTTTACCAATGCCGCCACCGAGGAGCTGCGTGACCGCATTCGTCAGCGTATTCGTGAGGCGCTGCAACAGCTACAAGGGCGCACTGAGGGGGAAGGAGACCCCGCATTACAGGCTATTCTTACGGCGCTGGATGACCGTAAAGCGGCGCTGCAAAGCCTGAAAGATGCACTCACGCTGATGGATGAGGCAGCAGTATTCACCATTCATAGCTTCTGCCAGCGCATGCTCAGTGAAAATGCCTTTGAGAGTGGCTCACTGTTCGATGCCGATTTTATTACCGATGAGGGCGATTATCTGCGGGCAATTGCTGAGGATTTCTGGCGCAGCCACTTCTACGCGCTGGATGTTGCCGATGCCGAATGGGTTGCCAGCCAGTGGAAGGGGCCAGCGGCACTGTTGGCTGAGCTGCGCCGTTATCTTGATCGCCATGAGTTAACCGTTATTCCTCAGGTTTCACCAGCACAGTTGGAAGAGCTACTGGCACAGCGTCATGAGCTGGTTAAACAGGTGCAGCAGCAGTGGCAACAGCAGGGGGCGGAACTTCGTGAACTGCTGGCGAATGAGAAGGGGTTTAATGGTAATAAATACCGAAAAAGCTCGGTTGACAAGGCGCTGGCGGCGATGGATCAATTTTGCGAACAGCACAATCCACTCGCTCTGCCGTACCGCATCGACCTTCTGAGTGCAGGCAAAATTGCCACGGTGATGAAAAAGGACTTTTCACCACCAGAACATCACTTTTTTAATCTTGTTGATGAGTTGATCGAGGCGTGGGCAACCTCAGAACCGCTACGCCGTGTTGTGATTATGCAGCAGTTTATGGAGTATAGTCGCCGCACCTTAAACGAGCGCAAAGCACTGCACAATGTGCTCTCCAGTGAAGATTTACTGGTTCACCTGTGTGATGCTTTGAAGGGAAGCGCTGCCGAAGCGCTGGCGACCCGTATTCGTCAGCAGTATCCGATGGCGATGGTGGATGAGTTTCAGGATACTGACCCGGTTCAATATTCCATCTTTCGCAGTATCTACCACCAGCAGCCCGACTGTGGTCTCTATATGATTGGTGATCCAAAACAGGCAATCTACAGCTTTCGCGGTGCGGATATCTTCACCTACATGCAAGCGCGGCACGATACACCACACCACTACACCCTCGACACCAATTGGCGCTCCAGTTCACAGCTGATTGCCGCAGTGAACCAGCTCTTCTCATCAGCTCATAAACCTTTTATCTATGAGGATGATATTCAGTTTCACCCGGTAAAAGCATCCATTCAGGCAGATGATAAACCACTACTGATCAACGGCGAGCAGATCGCACCGTTGCAAGTGTGGCAGGTTTTGCGTGAAGAGGGTGATGGCAAAGTGATCAGCAAAGATCGAGTGAAACCATTACTGGCACACTGCTGCGCCCAGCAGATCGCCCAGCTGCTCAATCAGGGGTTAAGCGGCAGCGCCACCCTGGGTGATGAGCAGCTACACCCCAACGATATTGCGATACTGGTGCGTAACCACAAAGAGGCCGAGGCAGTACAACAGGCGCTGCGTAGTTGCGGTATCGCCAGTGCCTATATCAGCCGAGAGAGTGTCTTCAATAGCCGTGAGGCCGAAGCGCTGGGGCGGCTACTACTGGCGGTGCTGGAGCCGGGCAACGAGCGCCGCCTGCGTGCTGCACTCTGTGATGAGATGATGGGATTAACTGCACAGCAGTTACTGGAGACTCTGGAGGATGAAAACCTGTGGGAGCTGCGGCTGGCGCAGTTTCAGCATTACCACAGCCAGTGGCGTGATTACGGTTTTATGTCGATGTTTCAGAACCTGCTACACCAGCAACAGCTACCCCAAGCACTGCTAGCCACCCGCAATGGTGAACGGGCGCTTAGTAATTTGCTGCAACTGGCAGAGCTGCTGCAAGCAAATAGCAAACAGCAACACGGTATGGAGGGGTTGCTGCACTGGTACTTTGAGCAATTAACAGCCAAGGGTGAAGATGAAGAGCGCCAGTTGCGTTTGGAGAGTGATGAAGCGTTGGTGCAGATTATTACCATCCACAAAAGCAAGGGGCTGGAGTATGAGGTGGTGTTTTTGCCCTATCTTTATGAGAGCCGAGTCTATAAAAAAGCAAAGCCTAATAAACCGGTAAAACCGATTGAATTTCACGCGGAAGATAGCAATAAACTGGTTTTAGATCTTGGCTCAAAAGATTATGACAACAGTGTTGAACGAGCCGAAACCGAGCGCTTGGCGGAAGATCTTCGCCTGCTTTACGTGGCACTCACCCGGGCAAAGCAGCGCTGCTACCTCGCCTGGGGGCCGATTAAAGGGGCTGCTGAATCGGCTCTTGGTTATCTGCTGCACAAGGGCCAAATGGCCGAATTAACTGATGCGCAAATTTTAGAACGCTGGCAACAACTGGCACAACAGGCCCCCGATGCAATCGCGGTGCAACCACTGCCTGAGATCACTGGCGAATCCTATCGCGGCGGCGGTGATATGAACGGTCAGTTACAACCACGTAGCTTTAATGGCGAGATCGAACGCAATTGGCAGATCAGTAGCTTTAGCGCTCTCACCAGCAGCCGGGGCCACCGGGCGATACTGCCCGACTACGATGCCAGCGAGCCGACAACCGAACGCCCAAAACAGCCATCGAACAACATCTTTACTTTTCCCCGTGGTGCCAACGCTGGCACCATGATGCACGCACTGTTTGAAAATATCGACTTCACCCTGTCTCAGGGGAGAGCCGTAGCTGAGGTGAGCGCAGAGCAGTTGGCCAAATACGGTTATGAAGAGCATTGGCAGCCAGTGATTGAGACCATGGTTCACAACGTACTCAATACGGTGCTTGATCAGGGCAATGGTTTAACCCTCGCACAAATCAGTAACAATCAGCGGCTGATTGAGCTGGCATTTTATTATCCGCTGGCCAATATCAACGCCATAAAGCTCAACAAAATACTCAGCGGGTTTGGCGGCTACCCCGGTGAAGGGGCAGCACTTAACTTTATCTCCCATCAGGGGATTATGACTGGCTTTGTTGATCTGATATTTGAATACCGGGGGCGCTACTACATTGCCGACTACAAATCGAACCATCTCGGTGATCAACTGGCCGACTACCAACCCGCGCAGCTCAAAGCTGCTATGCAGCAACACCGCTACGACCTGCAATATCTGATCTACACCGTAGCACTGCACCGCTACCTGAAACAGCGATTGGTGGGGTATGAATATGAGCGGGACTTCGGTGGTGTTTATTATCTGTTTTTGCGCGGTATCACCCCGGAGCAGGGGAGTGAGAGTGGGGTCTATTTTAATAAGCCTGAATATGAGTTGATTGAACAATTGGATCAATTGTTTGCCGGTAGTGCCAACCCCTTGCAAGCCTAAATGTAGGAGCAGGTTTCAGCTTGTGAAACTGCCTGCCAGTACCGTTACAACTGTTTTGCTAAACCAGTAATGCTCAAATTATCCACTTGTGGTGTACCAACATTTAAATGCAGCGGAAAATCAGCCACCTCACCACTGACCACATAACCACGCCGTTGATAATAGGCAATCAGATCTTTTCGTTGAGTAATCACCACCATCGCTATCTCTTTGCTTCCTCTCTGAGAGGCCCACTTTTCAGCCTCAAGCAACATTTGTCGGCCTATCCCATTTGCTTGTATTTTTGGAGAGACTGCAAAGGTGCCAATGCAAATTTTCCCATTATTTTGAGAGAGCATCATACAACCTACTAACTTATTGTCTTTTTCAGCTAGTAGCATTTGAGTCTCCTCAAGCGCTAATTGAGCAGCGAGTTGCTCACATGTAATACGCGCACCGGCTAATAGATCAGCCTCGTGAGTCCACCCTGGCGAGCTGTTATGCCCCCGGTAAGCCTCATTTACCAAGTCAACAATTAACCCAATATTCTGACCGTTTGAAAAACGAAATTTCAGCATGTTACCAAGGCCCTAACCATCAAATAAAAACAGCAGTGGTCAGGGTATCACTTGATGGCTGTATGTTGCGATTCTCTCTTCCAACAGAAAATAGCCTACTGTTTTTATCTCATTTCCTTATGTATCGATGTGGGAAGTATCTTCCAATATATTGCATTTACTTCCCACTTGTTCTACTCTCTGTTTATCAGTTTTTAATGGGTGGTAGTAATGAATTATATTGATATAAGCTATTCTGGCAAGCTTGATCAGCTTCAATCTGTTTTTGAGTTCTCCACTAAGCTATCGGAAGCAATTGGTGTTTCTAGGCGAACACTTCTCAATTGGCGTGACAGGCCAGAGTCAATTAAACCTGAGCATCGCCTCGATATTGACGTGCTCTACTGCAAGCACTTCATCATCCCCGAGTGGGATCAGCCCAAGCAGTCATTTACCCCTGTTTTACTGCCCGATGATATGGCGAGTAATGATTTTCTGTTGGTCCCTTTTTTACGTCGCTTAAGCTACGGCACCATCGAGATCGAGACGGATATGACAAAAGCCGATTTTGACAAGGTGATCAACGAAGAGAAACTGCCTAAAAACATGGATCGAAAAACATTCCATGAAGCATTCAATACCTACCTGACCCATCAATGGATTTGGCAAAAAATAGTAGAACATAACGAAGTAATGCCACTCTCTGAAGAGGCTGTGCGTACCCTGCATGCTGATTTTATGCGCGGTGTGCACGATAGCTCAGGCTTCTACTCTACCAAAATCAGGGTAATGGGCAGGTTGAAGGGGCTGGACACCACCTTGCCGGAAGATATTCCCGAAGAGATGAACCGTTGGCTCTACAAAACTAAAGAACTCACCACGTTGGAAGATATTGCCAAAGCACACGCCTACTTTATCGCCATACACCCCTTTGGTGATGGCAATGGGCGGGTAGGGCGAGCTCTGGTGATGATTCAGTGCCTGAATGCCCGTTTAATGCCCCCCCTGTTTGATGGCGAAAATAGAGCCATCTACTACGCGGCGATGGAACACGCCATGGTGCATGGCCGTTATGCTCCGTTGGTTCGGCTGTTTCATGAGGCGGCGTTGCGTGGGAAGTAGCTATGTGTATTTTATGCGACACAACAGGTTGGTAATGGCAAAATGCACTACATGTTCGATTCTTTGCCCCCAGCTACTTGCGTACTGATGGTTACGTGACTGTCATTTAATACCCCACCACTTTCATATATAATGGCGTGCTTTCATCCAGACCTCTTTACAATAGATTGGAATCGCCCATGTCTACGCACTCCTTCCGTGCCCAGCAACTCAATGATGCGCTCAAACAACGAATTTTGATTCTCGATGGTGCCATGGGTACCATGATTCAGGGTTATGAGCTGGATGAGTCGGGTTATCGAGGAGCGCGCTTTGCAGAGTGGCATTGTGACCTGAAGGGTAACAACGACATGTTGGTGCTCTCCCAGCCCGATATTATCAAGGCGATTCACGCCGAGTACCTGGCGGTGGGTACCGATATTATCGAGACCAATACCTTCGGTGCCACCACTATCGCAATGGCCGATTACGATATGCAGGAGCTGGCCTACGAGATGAATGTCGCCGGTGCGCGTCTGGCCCGTGAAGCGTGTGATGACTACGAGACCCCGCAACGCCCCCGCTTTGTGGCGGGTGTGTTGGGCCCCACCAATCGTACCTGTTCGATCTCCCCCGATGTCAATGACCCCGGTGCCCGTAACGTCACCTTCGATGAGCTGGTGACAGCCTACTCAGCCGCAACCAAAGGCTTGATTGAAGGTGGTACTGATATTATTTTGATTGAGACAGTCTTTGATACGTTGAACGCAAAAGCAGCCATTTTTGCGGTGCAGAGTGTCTATGAAGAGCTGGGTGTCGAGCTGCCAATCATGATTTCAGGCACCATTACCGACGCTTCAGGTCGTACCCTTTCAGGGCAGGTGACAGAAGCATTCTACAACGCACTGGCCCATGCCAAACCGATCGCCATTGGTCTGAATTGTGCGCTGGGTGCCGATGAATTGCGCCAATATGTCGAAGAGCTATCACGGGTGGCCAGCTGTTATGTCAGTGCACACCCTAATGCAGGGCTGCCCAATCCTCTGGCTCCCACCGGTTATGACGATACCCCCGAGAATATGGCGGGTTTGATCAAAGAGTGGGCCGAGAGTGGTTTTTTAAATATTATTGGCGGTTGCTGTGGCACCTCACCTGACTTCATTAAAGCGATTGCCGATGCCGTCGCCGATATTCCACCGCGTACTATTCCCGAGTTGCCGGTGGCCTGTCGTCTCTCCGGCCTTGAAGCCCAGAACATCACCCCTGAATCGCTATTTGTTAATGTTGGCGAACGCGCCAATGTGACCGGTTCGGCTGTTTTTAAACGACTAGTATTGGAAGGAGAGTATGACAAAGCCTTGGATGTTTGCCGTAATCAGGTTGAAAACGGTGCGCAAATCATCGATATCAACATGGATGAGGCGATGCTGGATGGCAAACAGGCAATGGTCACCTATCTGAACCTGATCGCCTCAGAGCCGGATATCTCCAAAATACCGGTGATGGTGGACTCCTCCAAATGGGAGATCATTGAAGCCGGGCTGAAGTGTATTCAAGGTAAGGGTATCGTTAACTCGATCTCCCTGAAAGAGGGTGAAGAGCAATTTATCAACTACGCCAGGCTGATCAAAAAATATGGCGCAGCAACCGTGGTGATGGCCTTTGATGAAAAGGGCCAGGCCGATACTTATCAACGCAAGATCGAAATTTGTCAGCGCTCCTACGATGTCTTGCTTAATGAGGTGGGCTTTTCACCGGAAGATATTATCTTTGACCCCAATATTTTTGCCATCGCCACCGGTATTGATGAACACAATAATTATGCGGTGGATTTCATCGAAGCGACCCGCTGGATTAAACAAAACCTGCCCCACGCGATGGTGAGTGGCGGGGTCTCTAATGTCTCTTTCTCTTTCCGGGGCAATAACCCGATACGTGAGGCGATTCACGCGGTATTCCTCTATCACTGTGTCAAAGCAGGCATGGATATGGGAATTGTGAATGCGGGTCAGCTAGCGGTCTATGATGACCTGCCAGACGAGCTGCGTGAGCGGGTGGAGGATGTGGTGCTTAATCGCCGCCCGGATGGCACAGACCGCCTGCTGGAAATTGCCGAGAAGTACCGGGGTAATGGTGTAGAGGCGAAAAAAGAGGATCTGGCCTGGCGTGAATGGCCAGTGGGCAAGCGCCTTGAACATGCGCTGGTCAAGGGCGTTGATGCCTATGTGACCGAAGACGCCGAAGAGGCGCGGCTCTCTTTTGAGCGACCAATTCACGTGATTGAAGGGCCATTGATGGATGGTATGAACGTGGTGGGTGACCTGTTTGGCGAGGGCAAAATGTTTCTGCCCCAAGTAGTGAAATCGGCCCGGGTGATGAAAAAGGCGGTGGCTCACCTGATTCCCTTTATTGATGAAGAGAAGGCGGAAGGGGCCAATAAAAGCAATGGCAAAATTCTGATGGCCACGGTGAAAGGCGACGTGCACGACATTGGTAAAAATATTGTCGGCGTGGTTTTGCAGTGTAACAATTTTGAAGTGGTGGACTTGGGGGTGATGGTCTCCACCGCGACCATTCTGGAAGCCGCTAAAAAACACCAAGTGGATGTAATCGGTCTCTCTGGTTTGATTACCCCCTCACTGGAAGAGATGACCCATATCGCCAAAGAGATGCAACGCCTGGGTATGAATACTCCGGTCATGATTGGTGGTGCCACCACCTCAAAAGCGCATACCGCAGTGAAAATTGCCAACCAGTGTGATCACCCAATTGTCTGGGTGAAGGATGCCTCCCGTGCGGTTGGTGTGGCACAAAGCCTGATTTCACCCGAGTTAAAGGGGCCATTTATTGAGAAGCTACAAGTAGATTACCAGCGAGTACGTGAAGGTTTTGCGGCGCGACAGAAAGAGGCGAGCAGCATCTCCATCAGTGCTGCGCGTGCCAACAGAACGCTGATTGATTGGAGTAAAGGGGTGGCTCCAGCTCCCCATAAAATCGGTGTGCAGATCTTTGATGGCTACCCATTAGCAGAGCTTGTTGATTATATCGACTGGACCCCCTTCTTCCAGGCCTGGGAGTTAAAAGGGCGCTATCCTAATATTCTCACTGATGCAGTGAAGGGTGAGGAAGCCAGCAAACTCTTTGCTGACGCCCAAGCGATGCTCAAACAGATTGTTGATGAAAAATGGCTGAAAGCGAATGCAATCGTTGGCCTGTTTCCGGCCAATGCGGTGGGTGATGATATTGAAATTTATGACGATGAATCCCGTGAGCAGTTGTTAGAGACCTTCCACTTCCTGCGGGTACAAAAACAGCAGCCAAAGGGCAAAGCAAATCGCTCGCTGGCCGATTTTATCGCCCCAAAAGAGAGTGGCCAGCCAGATCATATGGGCTTCTTTGCGCTAACAACAGGCTTGGGCATTGAAGATAAATTGAATGAGTTTGAGGCAAATCACGATGACTATAACGCCATCATGCTGAAAGTATTGGCTGATCGTCTTGCCGAAGCCTTTGCCGAGCTAATGCACGAAAAAGTACGCAAGCAGCTGTGGGGGTACGGTGCAGATGAAGCGCTCAGTAATACCCAGTTGATTACGGAGAATTACCAAGGCATCCGCCCGGCTCCTGGTTATCCGGCTTGTCCAGAGCACACAGAAAAGGGGCTGATCTGGACGCTACTGAATGTGGCAGATAACATCGGCCTCGAACTGACAGATAGCTACGCGATGGTGCCCACCGCCGCAGTGAGCGGCTTCTACTTCGCCCACCCGGAAGCGCAATATTTTTCGATCAGTAAAATCTATAGAGATCAGGTTGAGGATTATGCCAGACGCAAGGGAATGAGCCTGGAGGTGGCTGAAAGATGGCTGGCATCCAACTTAGGTTATTCGTCGTAAGGGATGTAGAATTCATTAAAATACCGCTCTTACTGGTCTTTTTGCCCGCTCTGTCTAGGCAAGTATTCGTTGCGTAGCCCACTATGCGCCCAATACCTGCCTAGACAGAGCGAACAAAAATC
>UOFP01000153.1_pt1 | contig 11854 bp, 13 predicted proteins | sample 1988921 | NCBI WGS metagenome assembly UOFP01 (sample SAMEA4712195, study PRJEB27164) | hydrothermal vent metagenome | biome: marine basaltic hydrothermal vent biome; feature: marine hydrothermal vent; material: mineral | place: Pacific Ocean | collected 2011-06-14/2011-07-23 | depth 1719 m | reverse complement strand
CGTATCGGGTTGCTATTACAACGCAAAGCACTAGCAAAACTGAGGCAAGCAAGACAACAAAAAGAACGACCACTCGCCGCCTGATTTAATACACCTTCTAGCGAGTTTAAAGTCACTCATGCTGTATGGCAGGGATCATTATGGGTGAAATAGCACAAATTCAAACAATATTGCACAAGGTAATACTAAAAGGCTCTCAAGCAGCGCATTTGAGGTGAACCTCACTGTAGATAGACAAAATATATGAGGGGAGGGTAACAAATTAATTCATTTTCTGGCTGGCACTAGTTAGTCCAGTTGAACTCGTCTAAAACCACAAGAACACTCTCAATACCAGTACCTTTGGTTTTGTGCATAGTCATGAAATTGCTATCGTTATCTTCATATCGATAGAATGCTAAAATTTCTGTGAAATTCAAATCAACGCCAAATAATTTTCTATAAAAATTTTCAATCATAGATATTCCCTATGTTTAGCGTATCACCCAACAACGCGATAACGTGTTGCACGCCCTTGACCTAAACGTTCAAGTTTTTTCATATCAAGCAGCTTTTTGGTTATGTCTTCGACCGTCCTTGGGGCAAAGCCAAGAGCCTCAACGGCAGTCTTACGCGAGAATGTTTTTTGCTCCTTCGCCCACTGCCAAAATTCCATTTGTTTTTCTGAGAGAAGATATTCAAACTGGTCACTTTCGAGAATTTTTTGTGCTTCTACAGCTTGTTCATGAAAAATATCAAATAGATAGACAAGCCAAGCTGAGAGGTCTTCATTATCGCTCTTCCAGCTTTTTTGCGTCTTATTCAAAGCTAGATAATAGTCGACTTTGCTTTGCTCAATCAGCTTCTCGTGCGATACCAAAGAGGCAAAGCTGTAACCATGTTGCAACAGCATTAAGTTAACCAGAAGTCGGCTGGTACGACCATTACCATCTTGAAATGGATGGATCGCCAGATATTCAAAGATAAAGCTAGCTATCAGGATAAGGGGGTGTTTGAACTTTGCTTCACTAGCCCATCCATACCAAGCTACAAGTTCTTGCATTTCCTTTTGTGTTAAATGCGGAGGTGTTGGATCGAAGATAACACCAATTGCATTACCGTTCTGATCTTTTGCTTCAACGCGATTCGAGCCAAATTTATACTGCCCCATATGCCGCTGATCTTTATCACTAAAGGTCAGCATATTCTTGTGTAGCTGTAGAATTGATGATTCTGTGATTGGGATATCGCTATAGTTCTCAAACACCGTTTGCAGCACTTCGAGATAACCAGTGACCTCCTGCTCATCACGTGTTCTAAAGGATTTTATCCTCATGGATTTATAGAGCGTTTCAACCTCATCATCGCTCAATTTATTGCCTTCGATACGGTTCGAAGCACCCGTAGAGGTAACAATAACAGAGTGGGTCAAACGCTCAATGGTTTGAGGTAATAAAGTATGAGTTAAACGGAACGTATTTTTGACAGCATCTATTTCAGCTATTTTGGAGTAAATCTCCTCCACAAGCTGCGCCGAAAACTGCAATCGCGTACTAAGTCTAAAATTCTGCCAATCCATATTCACCTCACATCTTCACGTGAGATAATGTGACATTACGTGAGATTTGTCAATATAAATTAATATCCCTGATCCCCAGATAGAAATGCGAGATGATGTGTAAGATATTGGTTTCACAGTGAAACTAAAAATATTAGAGTAAAAATACTAGCCAGAATCGGAACTTAACCTTTATGCTAAACTCCGATACCCACCTCTAACGCCTCAAACCAATCCAGAAAACGCTTCACATCGTCACCTTTATAAAGACGACCGTGTTGCGGTGCAAGGATCTCAATATCCAGGCGACGTACCCGGCTGATCCAATTGTTTTTTGCTCGATTTGATGGCATCCAGCGTTGGTGGAACATTTTAATTTTGGGGATATGTTCATCAAAATCATCAACAAACATCGGCGCGCCATCTGCTTCCAAAGCCGCACCAATATCGCCCGAAAATAGAATTTTTGCCTCTGGATCATAAACATTGAAATTTCCGGATGAGTGTAAATAGTGCGCGGGAATTAACTGTAATGACAAACTACCCAGGTCAATGATTCCGCCATCATCGGGGAGTGGAACATATTCAATATTATTCAGACCAAAATGACGGATAAAGCTCTCCCACAACCACGGCGAGTGCAACCTGGCATTGGGTAATACCTGATCCCACAGCCCCAGTGAGGAGATAATATCAGGGTCTTGATGTGAGGCGAACAGGTCGGTAATTTGATCCACTGAGACGTGGTGCAATACCGCCGCCAGCATGGATGAAAAGATCTCAATGCCACCGGGATCGAGTAGCAGTGTGCGGTTTGGGGTCGAGATTAAGTACTGGTTGGTATCGATGATCTTTTCAGGTTTTCCCGGGTCACGTCCGAAGACAACCCATTGGTGTTTTCCGTCATAAATTGTCGTAGCTTTCATTGTGACTCCTTATTTTTTTATTAATCGCTCGCTTCAACTGCTGCGCATGCTGCAGCCGTGAGGAGCACTCCTTGACATGTTTTTTGATCACTTCAACCGCTTTTTCCAGGTTATCTGCCACCACACTCAACCCTTCACGAAACTCTTCTGCGCGTGATGCTTCAACCCGGCAACTGGATGAAATAGCGGTGGCGGCACGCATGTCACTGTTAATGCTATCAAGCAGTTCTGACAGGTGATCAAGACGCTTATCGAACTGGCGACTGAGATCCTGAAGATGGGCATCGACACCCGCCACAATATCGACGAACGAGGAGAGTATGGATGGATGTTCAACGCGCCTGATCACATCGTGCATGCGGCGTTTGGCATCGTTGGTACGAATTTCCTGGGAGCTGATTCGAGAGATGCTCAACGCCTCTTCATCGATTTGACGTACCATTTTCAAAGTATGGCGTGCCATGTCATCGATAAAATTGGTAATCGGTTGAAAGCCACGGGCTTTATCACCCGCACGGGCGGCAATTGCCTTGGCATTCTTCGCCCCGATTGAGATCTCTTTGGCAATTTTCATGACTTCGTTGAGTTCAGCGGCGATGACCGTCACTGAAACCAACACCTCACCCTCAGCCAATTGCACATCTTTTATTCTCGCCATAGCGAATCATCTTCTTGGTTATGTTCCAGTATCCATCGGCATCGTCCATAAAAAGGTGACCTTTAGAATTGAGCTCGACTCCAACCAAAAAAATGCAACTATCTTGCCACCGGGGTCTGTTGGCGCTTCATTGCGAGTAGTTATGTTTCATTTTCATCACTGCTGCTGCAAGATGATTGCTCTAACAGCGGCCAGATCCCGTGGGGTATCCACTCCATGCCCTGGATGCTCGTGGGCCTCCTCCACATAGATTTTTTCCCCATTCCACAATACCCGCAACTGCTCCAGTGATTCCATCTGTTCCAGACCAGAGATCGGCCATGTGACATAGCGACGCAGAAAACCACAGCGATAGCCGTACAGACCGATGTGGCGGTAGTGTTCTGACCCTTCGGGTAGCATTTCGGTGGTGGAGGAGAAGGCATCCCGATCCCAGGGGATGACGGCGCGACTGAAATAGATTGCGTAGTTGTTAATATCACGCACCACCTTGACCAGATGGGGGTCAAACAGCTCACCTGCGGTGGTAATGCGTTCGCACAGTGTTGAGACGCTCGCTTGGGGGTGGTCAGCCAGCCCTTGTGCCACTTGTCGAATCAGTGATGGGGGAATCAACGGCTCGTCACCTTGCAGGTTCACCACAATTTCATCATCAGCGAGTGCCTTTTTTTCAATCACTTCTGATAGGCGATCAGTGCCTGAGGTGTGCTCTGTCGATGTCATACAGCACTCGCCACCAAAGCTGGCAACAACATCGACGATACGCTGGTCATCGGTGGCGACTGTGACGGAGGTGGCTCCGGTCTCGATTGCACGTTCGTAGACATGCTGAATCATCGGTTTTCCGGCAATATCGAGCAGCGGTTTCCCCGGTAGGCGGCTGGCAGAAAACCGGGCCGGTATCACCACATGAAAGGTCAATTAAACCTCCTCGTCAGCAGGCAGTTGACGTGCTTCATCTTTCAGCATCACCGGAATATCATCTCGAATCGGGTAGGCAAGGCGGTCAACTTTACAAATCAACTCATTATCACTTTTTTGATAAACCAAAGGCCCTTTGCAGATAGGACAGGCCAGAATGTCCAATAAACGCTTATCCATTATCGATCCTCTTTAACAACAGATTAAGGCGATGCACAAAGACATCGTCCAACTCGGCACTCACTGGCAGAACCCAGTGGCGCTCATTGGCAAAGTGTTGACACTTCACCGCATCTTTCTCGGTCATAATCACCAACAGGTCATCGGGAAACTGAATGTCAGATGCCTCGAAGGAGTGGTGATCGGGCATGGGGTGCTCAATCACCTCCAGACCGCTGGCACGCAGTTGGTCAAAAAAACGTTTGGGGTTGCCAATTCCTGCCACCCCATGCACACGGCACCCCGCCAGTGCACGCAACGGCTGAGCAATATCCGGTTTATCAAGCCGTGTCAGCCGTGTTCCATTAAGCCGCATGGAGAACTCTCCTCCTCCCGCCTGGCCATTGATCACCACTAGGTCGACGCTGTTTAAACGGCTAACCGGTTCTCGCAGCGGCCCAGCCGGTAGACAATACCCATTACCAAAACGTCGCACCCCATCCACCACCACAATTTCAAGGTCACGGTGCATGTCGTAGTGCTGCAAGCCATCGTCTGAAATAATAATATCGCAATCGGTATGCTTCAACAGTGCCCGTGCTGCATTGATCCGCTGTGGTGCCGCTGCTACGGGACAGCCACAACGACGAGCCAGTAGTACCGTCTCATCACCCACCATCTCCGGGTCACTGTCACTACGCACCTGCTGCGGCCATTTTTTGGCTTTGCCACCATAACCTCGGCTAATAATTGCCGGTTTATAGCCCAAGGTGCGTAGGTGATCCACCATCCAGGCCACCAGCGGAGTTTTACCGGTGCCCCCCACCGAGATATTGCCCACCACAATGATCGGCACCGGTACCTGTTGGGGCTTCACCAGGCCGAACAGGTAGATCCACCGTTTCAGTGTGGATAGCAGGAGAAACAGCCCGGAAAGAGGGAGCAGTATGTATTGCCACGGTGACTGACCATACCAGATGGTTTCAATTTTTTTCATAGCGGGTCAGTGGGTTAGCCATCTAAATCATGAAATTGCAGCTGGTGCAATTTGGCATAGTAGCCCCGCTGGGCCAGTAGCTCTTTATGGCTGCCACTCTCAACAATATGACCACCATCCATCACCACAATTCTGTCCGCCTGCTCAATGGTTGAGAGACGGTGCGCAATCACCAGTGTGGTTCGATTACTCATCAAGCGCTCCAGTGCACGCTGTACCAGCCGCTCTGACTCGGTATCCAGCGCTGAAGTCGCTTCATCCAAAATAAGAATAGGGGCATTTTTCAGCAGCGCACGGGCGATGGCGATACGCTGGCGTTGACCGCCTGAGAGCAATACACCATTTTCACCCACCATGGTATCCAGCCCCTGGGGAAGATCACCAATAAACTCCATCGCATTGGCCGCCTCTGCGGCTTGCTCAATCGTTTCACGACTGGAAACACGCAGTGAACCGTAGGCAATATTATTGGCAATGGTGTCGTTAAACAGGGTGATCTGCTGGGTCACCAATGCAATGCTATCTCTCAAGCTCTCCAGGCTGTACTCATCAATAGCATGACCATCAATCAGCACTTCCCCCGATGAGGCGGGGTAAAAACGGGGCAACAGGCTGACGATAGTTGACTTGCCCGAGCCGGAACGCCCCACAAAGGCAACAGTCTCTCCCGGTTTGGCCACAAAGGAGATATTTTTAAGCACCTGTTTGTCATGGCCCACGTAGTTAAAGCCGACATTTCGATACTCTATACCCTGGGTTAAAGCTTCAACTTTCAGCGTTCCTTGATCCTTCTCTGCTGGTGCATCAATCACCTCAAAGACACTTTCACAGGCGGCAATACCCGCTTGGAGTGCTGCATTGATGCTGGTCAGGCGTTTGAGTGCGGGCATCATCAACATCATCGCCGCCATCAGTGACATGAAGGTACCAACACTCACCTCCTTCATCATGTCACCGGAGGTGGCAATGTAAATGACCGCTGCCAGGGCAAAGGAGGCGATCAACTGCACCAGCGGTGCATTCATCGCGTTGGCAACCGCCATTTTCATGTGCTGGCGACGGTTGTACTCCACATTTTTGTAGAAGCTTTGATACTCATGTTCATGACCACCAAATACCTTGACCACCCGCTGCCCCTCCACAGACTCCTTAGCTGAATGCAGGACATCACCCATGGAGTTTTGAATGTTGCGGCTAATCACCCGAAAACGTTTGCTGATCAGCGTAACCACTAACGCGATAATCGGACCAATCACAAAAAACACGGTGGCCAGTTGCCAGTTAAGGTAGAACATCCAAGCCAGCAAGCCGATAACGGTCAGGCTATCTTTCACCAGCACCGTCAATACACCGGTTGATGCGGAATAGATCTGCTCCACATGGTTAATCAGCTTCACCGTCAGATGAGAGGAGGTTTGGGTATCGAAATAACTGACCGGGAGACGCAGGATATGGGCAAACAGCAACATTCGCAGGTCACGAATAACATTGCGCCCCACCCAGGTCATGCAGTAACCGGAAATAAAACCAGCAATCCCGCGCAGTAGAAAAATGCCCACCAGTAGAAAGGGCATCCATTTAATAATTTCAGGATCTTTCGCGACAAAGCTACCATCCAGCAGCGGCTTCATCAGTGCCACAAAACCGACTTCAGTCGCGGCAATAACCATCATGGTGAGAATAGCTAACAGAAACCCCTTCCAGTAGGGTTTCACATAACCTAATAGACGACGGTAAACACGGATTGAAGATTCTTTTTCATTCAGGCTATCTTCCATATATGTGACTACTCATACATTAACTATTTTTCATCTTGAATGGTGGCAAATCCGAGCCGACCAAAACCAAGCTGGCGACTGGCATCCATCGCCATGATAACGGCTTGATGGGGTGTCATTGCATCCGCCTTCACAATAATAAGCGGATCTTTTTCGTCACCGGCAATCTCTTTTATTGCACGTTTTAAGGTGGCCAGCTGAGCATTCACCAGCGGGCGACTATTAACAAAGAACTGCCCTTCGGCATTGATGGTGATGTCGATACTGTCGGCTTTTAATACCTTGGGCTCTTCGGAAGCTGTCGGCAGGCGAATGCTGATTTCGGACTGATCTTGAAAGGTGGTGGAGACCATGAAGAAGATCAGCAGCAGGAACACCACATCGATCAATGGGGTTAGATTAACATCAACCTCTTCACTTTTTTGTGGGCGAAAGTTCACGACTTCGAAGCCTCGCGCTCGCCATGAATCACTTCAACCAGCTTGATTGACTCCTGTTCCATCTCAACCACTAACGCATCAATTTTGCCACGGAAATAGCGGTAAAAAATCAGCGTTGGAATCGCCACCGACAGACCTGCCGCGGTGGTGATCAGCGCTTCTGAAATGCCCCCAGCCAGTACATTGGGATCACCTACCCCTTCGTGTAGAATGGCATTGAATACCTTGATCATACCGACAACCGTCCCCAACAGACCAAGCAGCGGTGTAATGGATGCAATGGTGCCGAGAGTTGTCAGGTAACGCTCCAGCGAATGAGCCACATGACGCCCGCTCTCTTCAATGCTCTCTTTCATCACCTCTCGGCTGTGCTCCATATTGACTAAACCCGCCGCCAGAACAGCGCCCAGCGCCGACGACTTACGTAGCGTTATCACCTTTTCGGCATCCAACTGCTTGGCTTTTTTCCAGCCCCAGATCTGCGCGACCAAGTGTTCAGGAATAATACGACTCTTGCGCAGTGCCCATAAACGCTCACCAATGAGCGCCATCGCCAACACTGAACAAAGCATGATTGGCCACATCAACCAACCACCCGATTTGATAATTTCCAGCACGTAACACTCTCCTAACAGCGATAAGTTTAACCATTTGCAATCATTGCAATCATTGCAATTTTTCAGCGACGATGCCACAAGCGCCTCATGCGCACTCGAAACTCTTCTGGGGCAAGGATACCCTGTTGCGGCAAAATCTTAAACCGTATCGCACCACTCTCGGCACTATTTAACTGTTTTATCTGCTGGTCGGCAAAGCGCTGCACCACCTCTGAATGGGGAAACCGGTAGCGGTTACGGTAACCACTGGCATAAATCACATATTGGGGTGCAACAGAGTTGATAAAATCAGCAGATGACGAGCTGTTGCTGCCGTGGTGCCCTGCCACCAATATGTCGCTCGCCAACCCATCACCATACTGTTTGACCAATAGCGACTCAACCGGCCGTTCAATATCACCGGGGATCAACACCGAGCCCCCTGCCGATTGAATCTGTAACAGACACGAACGGTTATTATCCTTCCGCCAGGCAAGTGGCTCTTCAGGGTGAAGAAATGAAAACCGAACCTCATCCCACTGCCATTGATAACCCGCCCGGCAGGTTTGATGGCGCTCACCCCTGAAACGTTCAATATCAGGTGTTAATAACTCACCCACAGCAACGCCTTTCAACAGCGCATCTGCACCACCTGAGTGGTCCCGATCATCGTGACTGATCACCAATCGGTCAATGCGGGATATTCCCCGTGAACGCAGATAGGGCAACACCACCATCCGGGCACTGTCCATCCGCCCCTGGGCAAACCCGGTGTCGTAAATCAAGGTGTGGTTGGCCGTTTCAACCACCACAGACAACCCTTGCCCAACATCCAGCACTGTCACCCAGAGCTCGCCAACAGTGGGTCTTAGTGGCGAGATCAGCAAGATCGGTGCAATCCAGAACAGGCCGACCCAACGCCCCGGCCAACCCCGGGGTGCTAACAGCAAAAGCACACCAATCAACGCACAAAACAGCGTCCATAACGGTGGTTGCTGCTGAATCCACTGTGCAGCGGGCCAGTTTGCAATCGCCTCTAATATCGGCCACAACCATTGAAAGAGTTGATCAACAACCAGAAGCAGCCAACCACTCAATACCATATAAAATGGCATCAACAGTGCGGCCAACAGTACCAACGGCACCACCAACAGGCCCACCACCGGCACGGCAATGAAATTGGCGATGAAGGTATAAACAGGGGCCTGTTGGAATGCAAACAGCAGCAAGGGGGACAAGCCGATGCCGATAATCCAATGCACCCGGGCGAAGCGCCAACCCAAGCCACGGGTATGGGAGCGGCCACCCATGCTGTAAAGAATAATCGCAACGGCGGCAAAAGAGAGCCAAAAACCCATCGATAAAGTCGAAAAGGGGTCGATCAGCAGCACCAGCAACCACGCCAGCGCCAATACCGGCGCGGCTCTCATCTGGCGCTGTAGTAACACGCCACCCAGCGCCACCGTTAACATAATCAGTGCCCGCTGGGTTGGAATCGCAAAACCGGCCATTGCAGCGTAAAACAGTGCCGCCATCAGCCCGGCCACCGCCCCCGCTTTTTTTGCAGGCAACAACAGACAGAGGGCGGCCGAAAAACGCCACAGCCTGCTGACGATCAAGATGACCATACCCGCCACCAACCCCACATGCAGCCCGGAAATCGCCATCAAGTGGTTGGTGCCGGTTGCGGTGAGCACCTGCCACTGCGACTCGCTCATCTGCTGTCGAAGGCCAATTGAGAGCGCTTTTATCATGCCGGTAAATTCACTCTCAGGGAGTGCCCGGTCGATGCCTTTACTCAAGCCGTGGCGATGGCGATCAACCCAATGCCCGCTACTGCGGGTTAAACGTTGATTAGCACCCTGATCATGTTTTCCATTACGCACATACCCTTTGGCGCGTATCCGCTGATGAAACAGCCACCCTTCATAATCAAAGCCACCGGGGTTCATAAAGCCATTGGGTTTTTTCAAACGTACCTTAAGCTGCCAGTGCTCACCTATCTGTAATTCAGGCACCCGGCCATACCAGTTGAGTTGAATTCGCCCCAGTGGCCGGGCGATTTCCGGGTATGGATCAACCGAAAATAGAAAACGCACTCCACGTTCACGTTGTTCAGGGATCGAAACAACCTCACCACTGAGCAGCAGATCCTGCCCTTCATACGGTTCTTCAATACCCTGTTGCAGTAACCACCAACCGTGCCCCGCACACCACAACATGCCCAACATCACCCAAAGCGGCCATTGCAAGGCTCTACACCATTTCACCGCCAATAACATCGCGGCAAATAACAACAGCCAATGCCACGATGGAAGCTGAGAAAAGTGCTGTAAAATTAAAATACCTAAAGAAAAACAGGCAATCCGTGCCAACATGGTTTCGATCCATCAAAAAACATGGATAATAGGCTAGCATTATTATCCACAAAAAACGTAAGCAGGATGCCCCGAAAATTTATTAAACGGCTGTTACCCCACCATTCTGAAGTTAAGGAGCATAAGTATCTTAAGCACCTTGGCCAGCATCTACACGACCCTAATATCTGGCATTTAAACCGTCACTCCGTCTCCAAAGCGGTGGCGGTTGGTCTGTTTGTTATGTACATTCCGCTGCCATTGCAGATGCTGTTAGCCGCCGTTATCGCCATCTGGCTGCGGGTTAATCTACCAATTGCTGTAGCGGTTGTCTGGATAAGTAACCCGTTCACCATGCCAGCCATGTTTTACGCTGCCTATCGACTGGGTGCCTGGATTATGGGAATACCCCCACAAAATCTTGAGTTTGAAATTTCATTTGAATGGCTCGCCCAGAGCCTGGATGGTGTGATGGAGCCCTTTTTACTGGGCTGTTTTTTGACGGGGACAGTACTGGCTATCCTGGGTTATTTTATCACCCAGTTGTTTTGGCGAATCATGATCATGCGCAGTATCAACAAACGGAAAGAGCGCTGCTCCAGCACATCAAAAAATTAACCGAATATTTGCCAACAACCGACCATTCGAACCTATCACCTCGCTCAAATAGCCGGTTTAGCCAACCTTTTTCACAACGCTTTACGTGCCTTATCCAAGGCCAGCTTAATCTCTGTTTTACGCCCTTGATCGGCAAGTGGACGCTCCGCACGTGCGGGGGCCTGAATCGCTTTTTCCAGCACTTTGACCGCTTCGGCATACTCGCCCTCTTCAATCAAGAAATCGCCGTAGAAGTAATTGGCATCCATCCCATTCGGGTTGATATCCAGAGCTTTTTGTAGATATTTCAACGCCTTATCATCATCGCCAAAACCAATCGGCCACCCTGGCACTTGATAGTAGAGGCTGCCTAGCGAGGTATAAATCGATCCCTGCAACGCCTCTGCGTCCAGTTGTTCTGCCTGCTCCAGAAGCGCTTTAGCCTCTTTTACCAAGCTCAAAGCACCCAGCCCCCCTTTTTCGCCAGCATAGGTGCTGAGAATAATCGCCCGCCAGATCAATGTTTCAGCACTGCCGGGGTGAGCTTCAACCACCTTTGCAGATTCATCTGCCAGCGCTTTAAATGCCCCTTCACGCTGATCTTCAGAGGTCTGGTATTTGGCTACCGCCCACTGTTTTTGCAGGGTTTTGTAATCCGCGCCATCGGTGGCGGCAACCACACCACTGCTGAGCAGCAGCAGACTCATAATAAACAGGGTAAATCCAACAATATGCATGATCAATCTCCTTTAAAAATTACGAGAGACCTTTGCACGATTCATATTTCCCGCCCCAGCGGCGTTAAAAATGATCTCAAAATCCTCATTTACTCCAGTAAACTCCGGTTTTTCGATCATTTTTGCCTTGCTGGAGCGAAAACTATCTTTC
>UOFP01000071.1_pt1 | contig 11987 bp, 12 predicted proteins | sample 1988921 | NCBI WGS metagenome assembly UOFP01 (sample SAMEA4712195, study PRJEB27164) | hydrothermal vent metagenome | biome: marine basaltic hydrothermal vent biome; feature: marine hydrothermal vent; material: mineral | place: Pacific Ocean | collected 2011-06-14/2011-07-23 | depth 1719 m | reverse complement strand
ATCACCTCAATTTCAGCCTCAAGTCCCGCAATATTTTGCAATATAGAGCGCCCCAACGATGCGCGCACCACCCCGGTCAAAAAGACCGGGTCTTGACTCTGCGTTGCATAATCCGCCAACGTTTCGGCGATGGTTCGAATATCACGAATGGTGACATTTTCCACCAGCAGGTTTTGCAACACCTTCAACACAACCCCCAGTGGTAATGCATTCGGTACTAGCTCTTCCACCAGCTTGGGTGCTTTTTTGCCCAGGTTGTCCAGAAGATTCTGAACCTCTTCACGCCCCAGCAGTTCATGGGCATGGCTCTGTAAAATATGGCTAAGATGCGTCGCCACCACCGTACTGGGATCAACCACGGTATAGCCCAGTGTCTGTGCATTCTCCTTCTGCCCATCATCAATCCAAATCGCCTCCAGGCCAAAGGCCGGATCACGGCACTCAGCCCCCTTCAAGCTGCCATACACCTGCCCCGGATTCAGCGCCAGGTCACGGTCAGGAAATACCTCATCTTCCGCAATGGTCACCCCCATCAAGACGATACGGTAGGCATTGGGTGAAAGATCCAGATTATCGCGAATATGCACCGGTGGTATTAAAAAGCCCAAATCCTGAGAGAGCTTTTTGCGCACCCCTTTAATGCGCCCCATCAACTCACCACCCTGGGACTTGTCTACCATCGAAATCAAACGATAACCGACCTCCAGCCCCACCAGATCGACAGGTGGAACATCATCCCAGCCTAACTCTTTCACCTCGGGTGCCACCGGCTCAGGTGCTGCAGGTGATGCAGTTGGCCCGGCAGCCCCACCACCCGCTAATGCCATTGCCGCTGATGAGGTCTTTTGTTGTTTCACCCAGTAGGCGGCACCACCACACACGGCTGCCAAGCTTAAAAAAGCCAGGTTGGGCATGCCCGGAATCAAGCCCATTACCGTCAAAATCCCAGATGTCACTGCCAACGCCCTCGGTTGCAACAGCTGATCAAACACCTGCCCGCCCATATCCTGCTCTGAGGAGACCCGCGTCACCACAATGGCAGCGGCAGTAGAGAGCAGCAGTGATGGTATCTGCGCCACTAAACCGTCACCAATGGTCAGTAAGCTGAAGTTACGCACCGCCTCACCAAAGGGCATGTCATGTTGCGCCATGCCAATCGCCAGGCCACCAATCAGAGTAATAAAAAGGATCAGGATCGCCGCGATCGCATCACCCCGGACAAATTTACTGGCACCATCCATAGAGCCATAAAAGTCAGCCTCCTGTACCACCTCGGAGCGACGTAGTTTAGCGGTGTCGGCATCAATCATACCGGCGTTCAAATCGGCATCAATCGCCATCTGCTTGCCCGGCATCGAATCCAGTGTAAAACGTGCACTCACCTCTGAGATCCGCCCGGCTCCCTTGGTAACCACCACAAAGTTGATGATGACCAAGATCGAAAACACCACAATACCGACCGCGTAGTTACCGCCAATAACAAATTCACCAAACGCTTCGATCACGTGGCCTGCGGCGTCTGTCCCGGTGTGGCCCTCAAGCAAAACAATCCGCGTCGAGGCAACATTAAGCGCCAGGCGCATCAAGGTTGCGATAAGCAGAACAGCGGGAAACACACCAAAATCGAGTGGCCGTTTCACATAAATCGCCGCCAACAACACCAGCAGCGCCAGTGCAATATTAAAAGTAAACAGCACATCCAAAATCAGCGGATGCATCGGTATGACAACCATGCCCAGCATCGCCAGCAATAACAGCGGCGCACCTAGACCATTGGTCATCACCTGCTTCAGGAATTGAGTGATTTTTTTTAACTCAAACATCAACAATCAATCTCGTTGTAAATCATCAGGAATGGGCAGGTCACCGTCCTTCAATGAAGTCGGTTTACCGCCTCGCCTCTGCTGGTGCATATCAATTTGATAGACATAAGCCAAAATTTTGGCGACTGCAACATAAAGCCCCTCGGGAATCTCCTCCCCAATCTCGGCACTGTAATAGATGGCCCGGGCCAAAGGCGGTGCCTCGACAATCGGCACATTATGCTCTTTGGCGATACCACGAATCTGCAGTGCCACCAGATCAATACCACTGGCCACCACCTTGGGTGCACCGCTATCTTCCTGCTCATAACGCAGGGCAACTGCATAGTGATCCGGGTTGGTAATCACCACGTCAGCCGTTGGTACATCTTGCATCATGCGCCGTTGTGCTACTTCCATTTGCAGCTGACGAATGCGCCCCTTCATCTCTGGGCTACCCTCTGTCTGCTTATTCTCATCCTTGATCTCTTGCATGCTCATCTTAAGCTGTCGCTTGTGATCCCACAGCTGAAAAGGGACATCAAGCGCTGCAACCACCACTAAAGAGAGCACCAGAATCAACATCGTCCAAAAAAGGATATCCACAAAGTGTGCCATCCCCACATTAACCGCCTGCAAACCCAGCTGCAGAAACTCCTCCATTTGTGACCACAACAAGAGACCCGCCACCGTCGCCACCAGAAAAAACTTGGCCAGTGCCTTAACCAGCTCCATCAATCCTTTGACACCAAACATTCTCCCCACCCCTTTAAGGGGATCCATCTTTTCAACTTTGAAGCCAAGCGACTTAACACTGAAACTCCAGCCGCCCAGCATTACCGAGGAGGCAATCGCCACCACAAAAAGCAGCGCAAAAAATGGCACTAACACCAATAACGCATCGGTGAGCACACTCTTCAGCAGAACCAGCGGCACCATCCCGTCAAATACTTCATCCCGACTGATCTGAAAGGTGTTTTCGAATATGGAAGCGAGCTCAGCAATAATCCCTTCACCCAGCATGTACAAGCCCATCACACTGGCTAGAAGCAGCAGCAGGGTATTCAATTCGCGGGATCGTGGGATCTGCCCCTTCTCCCGGGACTCGTTTAATCGTTTGGCGGTGGGGTCCTCGGTGCGTTCGCCGCTATCTTCTTGAGCCATTATCAGGCACCGCCTAACAAGCGGCTGATCAACTCAAAACCACCCATAAACAGATCATCAATCTGCCCGATCAATCCGGGCAAAATGACGTAAATAATCATCATTCCCCAGATCAGACTGATTGGAATACCCACGGCAAAAATATTGAACTGCGGTGCGGTACGTGTCATCACCCCGAGTGTCAGGGTCACAAACAGCAGCGCGGCAATCGCTGGCAGTGCCACCAGAACAGCCCCGGAGAACATCTCCCCCCCCCACGACGCAATCAACCAAAAGCCATCAGAAGAGATGCCAGAGGGTGCAATGGGCAGGGTGTGAAAACTATTGGCCAGCATCTCAATCAATAACAGATGACCATCCAGAGTGAGAAAAACCAGTGTCACCACAATCGAGAAAAACTGCCCTAATACGGGAACACTGGTGCCCGATTGGGGATCAACCATCATCGCAAAACCCAGCCCCATCTGCATTGAAATCACCTGTGCTGCCACCAGGAAAATAGCAAACACCAGTTGCAGTACAAAGCCCATCGCAACACCAATCAAAATCTGTTGAATAATGATCAGCAGCGCATCCAGGGAGAAGGGGCTAACTTGAGGAACGTCCGGTACCAGGGGGGCAATAATCAGCGTGAGAACCAGGGCAAAGCCGAGGCGTACCTGTTTTGGTACGGTGCGGGTGCCGATCAGCGGCATCGACATCAACATCGCCGCAATGCGAAAGAAAGGCCACAAATAAGCACCGACCATCGCGGTTAACTCTGGCGTAGTAAAGTGCACGGTATTTAGAGGCCTCTACACAAGTGGGGCGCGAAATGAAAATGTGGAAAAATTTGCCTGAATGAGGCGATAAACGCAGAGAATAGCGAGCTATTCACAAGTTTATCAACAAAATTCAGGTGGGTTTTAACCTTTTTCATTCGTGTATCCATTTATGGAAGCTCTGAATAAGTCTGGTTAGAATTAGGCTGAGCGGAAATTGTTCTCATTTGTTTCGAAATGCGCAGTAATAGTCGCTCTATTGGTGCAATTTTCGGGATAAATGAGGGCAATTTCAGCCAGCGTAAAATAATCATGACTTGTTCAGAGTTTCCTTATGCAGAGGTCTCATTTAACCAATGAGTGAGGGAATGCTCGTAAAGAGGCCACGGGTGTAATCAATCAACATATTTAACAGCCATGGCCCGGCGTACAGCAGCACCATAAATGTCAGGATAAGTTTGGGAACAAAGCTGAGCGTCATCTCATTGATCTGGGTCGCCGCCTGAAACACCGCAACCAGCAGACCGACAACCAACCCAGGGATCAACAGTACCAGCGCCATCAGCACCGCTACTTCTATCGCATGGCGGCCAATGGTTAAAACGGTTTCAGCTGTCATCTTTCCCCCTATCCCGAAAATATCATGGGTTATCCAGGTTTATACGTAGAAACTCGCCGCCAGAGTGCCCATAATCAGCACCCAGCCATCGACCAGAACAAACAGCATCAATTTAAAGGGCAGTGAGATCATCATTGGCGAGAGCATCATCATCCCCATCGCCATCAAAACACTGGCCACCACCAGATCAATAATCAAAAACGGCAAGAAAATCATAAAACCAATCTGAAACGCTGTTTTCAACTCACTGGTGACAAAAGAGGGCAGCAACAGGGTAAAGGGAATCTCTTCCGGCGAGGCGATATATTCGGTGCCGGAAATTTTTGCAAATACCTCAATATCGGTATCCCGGGTTTGGTTCATCATAAACTCACGAAATGGCCCACTCCCGGCGGTGATCGCTTGTTGAAGATCAATCTCATCGGCAATGTAAGGCTGAACCGCCTCCTCATTCACCTTCTCAAACACCGGAGCCATCACAAACAGGGTTAAAAACAGCGCCAGACCAATTAATACCTGATTAGAAGGTGACTGTGCCAGGCCAATCGCATGGCGTAATACCGCCAGCACAATAATGATTCGGGTGAATGAGGTCATCATGATCAGCCCTGCCGGTAGCAGGCTGAGCATGGTCATCAGGAAAAGAATTTGCAGGGTAGCGGAGTAGGTTTTGGAGCCGTCGGGGTTGTCTGTCACTGTCACGGCGGGCAGTACACCGTCTGCTGCGATGGAGAGTGTTGGCAGCAGCATGGCAACAGTGGCGATAATCAACCAACACAGCAGGGCTCTATTTTGATACAGGGAGTTCATCTAATCACTCATTCATCCATTACGCTGTTTTTTAAAAATGGTGGCGAACTTTTCAGCCAATGGCTCAGTTTTACCACCAGCCCCCACTTCAGGCAGAGGCTCATCCAACACGTGCAGGGTGCGAATATTACCCGGTGCAATACCAACCAGCAGTTGCTGTTCACCCACTTGCACCAACACAATCCGTTCACGGGCACCCACGGCCAGACCACCGACAATTTTCAGTTGGTCACTATATCCCCCCTGCCATCGCCCAAACCGTTTAAACAACCAGCCACTGGCAACAATCAGAAACAGCACCACAAACAGGCCAAGAATGAGTTGAATGGCACTACCCGGATTCAACACCCCCTCTGGAGGAGAAGGCTCAACCGCACCCGCCTCACCACCTGCCATCGCCAGCAGTGGAAAAAGTGCGGTGACCAGTATCACCAATATAGAAAGAGTTGATTTAAGCATGGGCATGTTATTTCAACCGCTTGATGCGCTCAGTGGCACTGATGACATCGGTCAAGCGAATACCAAACTTCTCATTCACCACCACCACTTCACCGTGGGCAATCAGCGTACCGTTGACCATCACGTCAAGGGGCTCCCCCGCCAGTCGATCCAGTTCAACTACCGAACCCTGTGTGAGTTGCAGCAGGTTACGAATGCTAATTTTAGTGCGCCCAATCTCCATGGAGATATCAACCGGAATATCCAGAATCATATCCAGATTCACATCCCCTTCCTGGGATGAAAAGGTTGAAGTTTCCGTCATCTCCTGTAGTGGTGCCGCTTCCGCCTCGGCCTGTTCACTCAGTGCATCAGCCCAGGCATCACCACCCTCTTCTCCACTGCTTTCAGCGCCCTCGGTGCTTTTTTCGCCACCGTCACTGGATTGCTCATCAAGGGCTGCGGCCCAAGAATCGGCCATTTCATCTTGGTCTTTATCATCACCCATCGGTTTTATCTCCTGGCTTTAGGCCCTGTTTTTGTTCGGGGCGCAAGATCATCTCGTCGACTTTCAGACACAAGTTACCCTTATGGCTGCCATACTGACCGCGAAACATCGGCAAGCCTTCAATGTAACTGGTCAGGAACTCAGGCATTTCAATCGGAATAACATCACCCGCTTTCAATTCAACAACATCCCGCAACGACATGGTTGCCCGGGTCATCGGACAATCCAACTCCACCAACACATCCTGAACCCCTTCGCGCAAGGCATCGGTCCAGCGATCATCCCGCTCTGAACGGTCACTCTGCACACCGGCATCCAGCAGTTCACGAATCGGTTCCAGCATCGAATAGGGCATGGTGATGTGGAAATCACCACCGCCGCCATCCAGCTCCACGTGAAATTTACTCACCACCACCACTTCGGTAGGGCTGACAATATTGGCAAATTGAGGGTTCACCTCGGTGCTCTGGTAATCAAACTCCACCTCCATCGCCAGCGACCAGGACTTTTGCATATCGGTAAACGCTTCTTGCAATAACATATGGGTAATGCGCTGTTCGGTGGGGGTGAATTCACGCCCCTCAATTCGTGCATGAAAACGCCCTTCACCACCAAAAAAATTATCCACCAAGATAAAAATCAGTTTCGGGTCAATCACAAACAGCGCGGTGCCGTGCAGCGGTTTTACTTTGATCAAATTCAAACTGGTGGGTACATAGAGGCTGTGAACATACTCACCAAACTTGATCATCTCCACACCACTGGTGGTGATCTCCGGCGAGCGACGCAACATATTGAAAATGCTAAAACGAAAAAAGCGGGCGAACCGTTCGTTGATCATCTCCAGGGTCGGCATCCGACCCCGGACAATACGATCCTGTGAGGTGAAGTCATAGTTGTGTGGCTGACCATCATCAGCCATATTATCCGTCTCAACATCCCCATCGCTGACGCCGTGTAACAGCGCATCAATTTCGTCTTGTGAGAGTAAATCGTTAGCCGACATCGTTCATTCCTACTGCATGACCAGACTGGTGAGATAGAGATCTTCAACCGCAGAGTGACCCACTTCGACCTCAAGAATCGCTTGCACTTCCGCCAACGCCTGCTGCCGCAACTGCTCTTTACCTTCCGTGGTACTCAACACGTCATAACTTTGACTGCTCAACAGCAACAACATCTTATTGCGGATGGCTGGCATATGGTGCTGAGCATCTTCCAGTCCAGCCTCATCACGCCCCATAAACTCCATCACAACCTGTAAAAAACGCGCCTTGCCCTGTCCATCAAAATTGACCACAAACGGTGGGTCTACCTTGACATAGATGGCCGGAGCCTTAACCTCTTCAACCGGAGCCTCCTCCTCAACAACCTCGCTCTGCGTAGCTTCACCATGTTGTGGTGGAAAGATACCCAACGCCCACAAAGTACCCACCATCGTGCCTACCAGCGTCAACAACCCGACAAACACCAGCACCACGATCAGTATGATCTTCTTGGAGCCACCTTTTCCGCCCTTATCTGCCAAATCAAGCTCTTCTGGCTTTGCCATAACTTATTCTCCATTAGACTTGCGATGAAAATGCAAATTTTGCGCCTACTCATTAATTTTCATTTAAAAACAAATGATTAAACGAAATAATAACGCTATAAAGCCATCAACATCGGCCTCTATAGCGGTTAATGAAGTGGAGGTGCTATTTTTTTGACGAAAAAATGATGTAATGCGAATGGAATTTTTAAGAAAGTGAAGAGGGCCGACCAGAAAGAGGGGGAACTAATGAACGAAAATGATCGATTGGCTTTGATTTTAATTTTACTCTGACCCCAAATATTTGACCCCAAATATTATGGCAACGCCGATTTTGGGAGCACTTGATTCGTAATGATGATGATTTTGAATGCCATGTAAATTACATTCATTTCAACCCGGTAAAACATGGCCATGTTCAAATGCCAAGTGAATGGCAATGGTCAAGCATCCATCGCTTTATTAAGGATGGGACATTGAAAAAGGATTGGGCTATGGCGGGTGATTTTGATGGGCGCTTTGGTGAATGAGGGAGATGGTATCTACGGGCTGTTAATGGCACGATAGAGACGTTTACTCTCCTATCAGGGTTTATCAACTCGCATAAACCCACAAGCAACTACCGCCACCAAAAGCAATTTTCATATATAGGGTGACTCAACCGGGCTTGTCCAACAAACCGGTTCGTTAGGTGCCTTATCATGCTGTCCTATCAAATTTTCTACAAAATAAATATGAAGTAGCACTGGCTTTGGCCATTTCATTAACCTTGAGGATATCACCACGCGCTGCCACACCATCCCGACATCCGCCTATGAATGCAAGCTTAGGGGTAATTGGCACTACTAGCGCCTTACTAAAATTATCTGGTACTAAATACTCTATTCCCTTTGCTCGGACTAACCCCCAAGTCGTTTCACGATATAAGTCACAGTAATGCATATACCTCAATTGAGCCTGACCACCATTAATAAACCTAGCAGGCATTTCTCCATTAGTTCGAAGGAATGCCATATTCATTGATTCAATTTTTTCTTCTTCATATTTTGATAGTAAATCCCCTTCGATAGGAAGATGAACTGGTTCATTGGATGAAAATCTTGATATGTATGATTTAGCACACCAAAGGGAATAAAACTGAGTAACTACTTCATTTCTACTCTTAATTATCCTTTCACCTGAAACAGCATCCTCGACTACTTCCTGAAAGGAGTCTTCTACAGTTTTCATAAACCCAGTTTCTGACCATTGATCCCATAGGCGTTTACAGACGAACACGGCATCTTTTGGCGCAGCCCTTCGAGAAATATTTCGCTTTAAGTCATTAAGTTCGACTACCTTTCCTTCCTTGAATCGATCGATACATTTAACAGGAAACACATGTTGGTCTATACAGATATCAAATGGGTTAGTTTTTTGTACCTTTTCGTATTTCACCTAACTCCCTCAAATAATAGGAAATAATAGGGGTCAGAGTAACATTAAAGGCCACTACTGACCAATACCATTTCTTGGCGTCCCGTTTTTCTAACCCAAGTTTAACAACTCGTAACACGGTTCAGATGTAGGGCTGATTAGCGAAGCGTAATCTGCCGTATGTCACAGTTGAGAATAACCTAACAGCTGCATTTATTTACCGACGGCTCGTTTTATCAGTTGCCCATCTTTTTACAGATGAATCGGATACGGGGCTGGTGCGATACGCGGTATGAGAGTGTGTAGCAGACTTTAATTTCGGTAGAATACCGCTATCACACCCTACCACTGTTTGACCGGTGCGATTTTTTAGCATCAGCGGCACTCTTAAATATTTGGAAAAATACAACATATCTATTACCAAATAAAAAAATTATCCTTGCGATAACGTGGTTAATCTTGTTACGGCTGAAAACCTGCCTAGTGCTTTGCACTCTCACATTAAAAATAATGTCACGAACACTACTTTTTATTCTATAGAGACCAATCCATAGTTTCTTCGTATAGCCAATCGCTAGGACTAACTAGCGATGTAGTTTGGAAAGATGAATACTCAATTTTTGCCACCATTGCCAACACACTCAAAATACTCATCGTTGCTTCTTTCTTCCTGGCAGGAACTTTTTGCTTTACTTCTAGCTGCGTCAGATACTATACCTTCCCAGTCAACACCAACCCACCGTAGTTTAGTGCACCCAGAAGCCCCTAAAATTAGTGCCAACAGTAGAAGCGCGATAACTGACTTACACCTAAACAAATAACTCACGTTTTTTCACCATCTAAATTTAAATGCTCCATGAATAATAGGGTCAGAATAGCAGGAAATAACAGGGGTCAGAGTAATATTAAAGCCCGCTACTGACCTATATTTTTTCCTGATTACCCATAATTCTCAGAGGTAATTGCAAAACTCTGGAAACGAGTAAATGCTAATGCTTACGGCCTGTTGCCTTGCGCACACCGTGCTTAATATTTGGAGTTACCTCCGCCTATCCGATGGTTGCTACCCAGTGGCTGACCTGCCTTGCTGGGACGGGATTCTCACCCGCTGGAAATATCGACCTTGCTCGGCCGCACACCCCCTTCCTTTCTTCAGATATGGAATCAACTAGATGCCGGAAAACATGCGCTTGTTATAGAGGCCTTGGGTTGAATCAATTAATTGTATTTCACTGCATTCAGGGTGTAGTGGGTTTATGACTGCGCCTTTTTCAAGCCCGCCTGAAACGGCTGCGCTGGGTACTATAAGCGCTAATGCACCCCCTTTTTCTAGCCAATCTCCACCGAGTGTTTGAGTCGAGAGAGGATAAGGGTATTCAGCCCAATTATTAGGGAGTTGCGCTGTTGATAGATCAAATGATGAAATGTTATCAGGTACCTCATAGATTCCCAAACGGTAGTTTTTTGGCACAAGACGGGGTGACGGGAGGTAGTTAGCCATTTCAAGCATAGCGACTGAAGCTGAAAGTGAAAAGTAGATAACGGGTTGTCCAGGCCTATTCCAGCGAGCTCCATCTTGATAGCTAGCACCTAGACCTTGTAGGTTTTTTAGGTATTTCTCCGTTGATATTCTATACAGCCTCATTAGCTAAATTCGCCATATTGAATTTTTCGAAGTACTTGTGCTACCCACTGTCGTCCTTCAAATGTATCAAAGAGTGCCTCCGGTGATTCACCCGATAGAACTGAAAGGGGTGTTTTGATCCACTCAATGGCTTTTTCTTTACATCCAAATACCTCAATGGCTTGTCTGTAAATTCGAATCGTATCAAGAAGCTCTTCACTATCTGTTCGGCTCATATGCTTAACACGATATATGCGACTTAAATTAGACACAGAGATATCAAGAATACGCGCAATCAGCTCTCGATTATTAAATGCATTGATAACACGTTTAACCACGCCACCAGGAATGCCAGCACGAACAGTGCGGATGAATGTGGCTTGGCTATTAAATGCCTCAGAGTGAATGCCAAGGGATTTAATAATATCTTGTGCTTGAGCCATAAGTTAATTCCCATATTAATCATAATGATCTAACCTTAGCATCATTATGATGATTTTCAATGTCAGCGTTGATCAGTCTGGTAATAAATAAAATTCTATTCGTGACAGGCATAATCTCACTGGTATAAATATTTGCCCCCTTTTTCCTCCATACATCGAGCTATAAACGCAGGGACGCGGAGAAAAGATAAAGGCAGGAAGAGCACAATGACAGTAAAACACAGCTACCGGCCGAACAGTGGTAGGGTGTGATAGCGGTATTCCACTGAACTCAAGGCCTCGCGCGCATTGTCATACCGCGTATCGCACCAGCCCCATATCCGATTCATCTGTCAAAAGATGGGCAACTGATAAAATGGGCTACCTGTATATAAATGCAGCTGCTGGATTATTCTCAACTGTGTATATAGCAAACACATACGGCAGATTACGCTTCACTAATCTTCCCTACGATTGATCCGTTTTACGAGTTGATTATGTTAAGTTTAGATTTGACCCCCATATTTCATTGATTACGTTATCATCACGTTGTTAGATGTTTAAGGAGATAGCTAGATGAGCGCAAAGCCATCATATTTAAAAAAGTGGATTCGATTAGGCGGATTGTTTTTATCAGTCGTCATCGTTCTCATATCAATCGCTGCCACACTGGTTGAGGGCGATGCGGTTTATTTAATCTGTATATTACCCGCCGTAGTTCTGTCTGCGTCCATAATGTTCGGGGTAATCCTCGATAAGAAAATGGATGAGAGTGAAGCAGTTCAACAGGCTGAAAACCTCAAGTCTAGCTCGTTGGGGTGAGAAACGAACCCCAACAACACTGTGCTGATGAGGAAGTTGTTGGCGTTCTTGTGCCACTCATCATCTAGGA
>UOFP01000085.1_pt1 | contig 11997 bp, 13 predicted proteins | sample 1988921 | NCBI WGS metagenome assembly UOFP01 (sample SAMEA4712195, study PRJEB27164) | hydrothermal vent metagenome | biome: marine basaltic hydrothermal vent biome; feature: marine hydrothermal vent; material: mineral | place: Pacific Ocean | collected 2011-06-14/2011-07-23 | depth 1719 m | reverse complement strand
ACGGTTTTGACCCGGTAACCGATATGCTGGCTCCCTCAGAGATGATTGCATTGGATCGCTGGGTGATTGAGCGTACTGCCCAGTTACAGCTTGAGCTGCAGGATGCCTATGATAAATATGAGTTCCACCACATCTATCAGAAGGTGCAAAACTTCTGCTCCATTGAGATGGGTTCATTCTATCTGGATGTGGTTAAGGATCGACAATACACCACTAAAGCCGATTCAGTTGCCCGCCGCAGCTGTCAAACCGCGCTTTATCACGTCATTGAGGCGCTCTCCCGCTGGCTGGCACCGATCCTGAGCTTTACCGCAGAGGAAATTTACCAACATATTCCCGGTGAGCGGGGCGAGAGTGTTTTTCTGCAGCAGTGGTATTCACTGCCTGAGTGTGGTGAGCAGGTGATGAACAGCGCATTTTGGAGCCAAGTGATTGAAGTACGTGAGGCGGTGACCAAAGCGCTGGAGCCGTTGCGTGAATCGAAAGCAATTGGTTCATCGCTGGATGCCGAGGTTGACCTCTACTGTGGCCGTGAAATTTATGACCGCCTTGCCCAGTTGGATGATGAGTTACGCTTCGCGTTGATCACCTCCTACGCACGAATCCACACCACCGAGACCATACCCGGCAATACAACCCATATCACGCTGGAGGGGGGTGACGAAGTGTGGATTGCCACAAAAGCCTCTACCCACACCAAGTGTGAGCGCTGCTGGCATCACCGTGAAGATGTGGGTAGTGATGCTGAGCACCCAGAGCTGTGTAGTCGCTGTATTGAAAATGTGAGTGGCGCAGGGGAGCAGCGTCATCATGCTTAAGTGGTTGTGGTTGAGTGCGGTAATTCTTGCACTGGATGCGCTCACCAAAATGTGGGCATCCAGCACACTTTCGCTCTATGAGTCAGTACCGATCACCCCCTTTTTTAATATTGTGCTGGCGCATAATAGCGGCGCGGCTTTTAGCTTTTTGGCCGATGCCGGTGGTTGGCAGCGCTGGTTTTTTACTGTTATCGCGCTGGTGGTGAGCGTGGTGATCATCGTGTGGTTAAAGCGCCTGCCAGCCAATGAAAAGCTGCAGGCAGCGGGACTTGCCTCACTGCTGGGCGGTGCGCTGGGTAATGTGCTTGATCGGGTGATGCACGGTTATGTAGTGGATTTTCTTGACTTCTACTATCAGGATTATCACTGGCCGGCATTTAATGTAGCGGATATGGCGATTGTGCTGGGTGCCGTTCTGCTGATCTGGCACAGCCTGTTTTGTCAGCCGAAAAAGAGTTCCGAACCGTCCTAAAGGTAGTCGACAATGAATGTTATTCTTGCTAATCCCCGCGGTTTTTGTGCCGGCGTTGACCGTGCGATTGAGGTTGTTGAAAAAGCGCTGGAAATTTATGGTGCACCCACCTACGTGCGTCACGAGGTGGTGCACAACCGCTTTGTGGTTGAGAGCCTGAAGAAAAAGGGAGCGGTATTTGTCAAAGAAGTGGATCAGGTGCCGGATGGAAAATTGGTGATCTTCTCGGCCCACGGTGTTTCACAACAAGTGCGCAAAGAGGCGAAGCAGCGTGGTTTACAGATTCTGGATGCCACCTGTCCCTTAGTAACCAAAGTTCATTTAGAGGTGATGCGTTACGCCAAGGATAAACGTGATGTGGTGCTGATTGGTCACGCGGGACACCCGGAAGTCGAGGGAACCATGGGGCAGTATAAAGGCATTGGACAAATGTATTTGGTTGAAACCCCCAAAGACGTTGCTGAGCTTAAGGTCGCTAATGTTAATAATCTTGCCTTTGTCACCCAGACCACACTCTCGATGGATGATGCCGGTGTGGTGATCGAGGCGTTGCGCCAGCGTTTTCCAGCGATTATCGGCCCTAAAAAGGATGATGTTTGCTACGCCACTCAGAACAGACAGGATGCGGTTAAGCGCTTAGTTGAACATTGTGACCTGGTGCTAGTGGTGGGTTCACCCAACAGCTCTAACTCAAATCGTTTGCGGGAAGTCGCGGTGCGCAATGATACGCCTGCTTATTTGATTGATAATGCCAGTGAAATTAATGCTCAGTGGCTGGAGGGCAAACAGTGTATTGGTGTTACCGCAGGAGCATCAGCACCCGAGGTGTTAGTTACGGCTGTTATTGATAAACTAAAGTCACTTGGAGCAACCTCTGTCAAAAATGACTCTGGCGAGCCAGAGACAATTGAATTTCCTATTCCTAGAGAGCTCAACTCGAAATGTTGAGCTTCCCTAAGGATCAATCAGTCGCCCACTCTCGGTGGCTGATGAGGAGCTTATGTTGCTGACCAACCGTATACTGGTATTACGGCTTACTTCACCCTTGGCGGTGTAATCTCCCCACTCAACTGTTACCTCAATCGTCGCATTTGTACCGTTACCGGCAACCGTCCAGACGCGGTCGTAGTGTTCACTGATATTGTCCTGAATGCTGGCATCAATAATATCGGACCCGCTGCTCAAAAGTGCAAAGTCACTGCTCCTCAAAATCTCCATTTTATTCTGAGCCAGATTGATGGCAATGGTTCGGTTTTTTGCCAGTGTACTGCTCTGTAGCAGGGTTCCTTGAAATTTAGCCATGGCGACCAAACCGATGGAGAGTATCGCCAGGGTGATCAACGCTTCCAGCATTGAAAAGCCCTGATTTTTTCGATGACGATGGATGAGGGAATGCTTTGGCATGATATTTTCTCAGACTTTAAAAATCGCGCCAGCTACCGGCAACTTTACCAATGGAGCCAACGGCTTTGCCTACGTTGTTCAGAATGTCTGGGTTATAGTCGATGCAAAGGGCTCCCTTTGCAAAAAAGAGCTTTTCGACAAGCACCGCACCGTTGACCCTGGAAGTTCCCCCTTCTATCTCGTGGTTACCCGTAGCATAAATCAATCCATTGTAGGTGTTGTTGCCCGCCATGGTGAGGTTGCCATTGACGATAATAAGTATCGGTTTGTCGGCTGTGCCGATGGTACCATTGCCGGTTATTCTTACATCGCCTTCAATCCAGGCAACTCCTCCCTCCATGCCGGTAAAGTGGCTGGCGCTGCAGTTTGAACAGTTAATAATATTCGCCCTATTTTTAAGCGCTGCTTTGCGGGTGTTGAAGCTCTTTTCGAAGAGAGTATCTGGGTCTGTTAGCCCATCACTGAGCCTATATTTGCTCTGAATACCATTATACTCAGGTGGGTCCACAGAACCGCTGTCGCAAACTTTCTGGGTAATATTGCGGGAGTTGATCATATTGATCTCGTTACCACCAACAAGCAAACCGCTACGGGGTATATTGATCGGGAGCGGTAGCAGTTGCACTGTTTGAGTGACGGTTCGTATTCCCATATTGTCATCCGAGTAGCCAGTCACCGTGACGACAATCAGGCTGGTATCATTCTGGATCGGATTTGCATAGCTGAGATGGTAACGGGCACCGTTGGCGAGGGTGACACTGGGTTGAGATATGTCGGCACTGTCAATAAAACCATCAGCGCCTTTAACTCCAGAGTTATCATGAAAAAAACGTCTGTTTTCAACTAATTGCAGAGAGGCCAACGCTGCCTCTAAACCACCCTGAGCCGCTTCATAGGCTATTTTGCTTCGGTAGTCGTTAGCGGCTATTTGAGTTTCAACTATATTAATACGGGCAGAAAAAAGACTTATCATAGTGATGGAAAACAGCAGGATAAGGGAGGTCATCAGTGTTGCGATTCCCTGCTGTTTTGTGTGTGTTATTCGGTACATTTGCCTATCCATGGCAGTCTCCTTATTGATACCTAAATCCTGCAAGTGCTCATACTCACTCAGCACAACCTATTGATCCGTATAGTAATATGAAACCTTTCGGCAATCACAATAAGGATTTCCTCAAGGTTATCATTCCCTATGCAAATCAATAACTTGCACTGCGCAAGCACGATCACTTACAAGATCTAGGTGATATGTTTTATATGCCTACCAGACAGTTAGCCCCAGGGCAATAACGGTCATTGGAGACACTGACTGTACTCCGCAGGGTGGACGAAACAGCAGGATCACTGGCTAGTTGACCACTGATGGTAATGGTGATGCTGCGGATAGAGAGCAAGCCATCGGCGGTGGTTATGGTATAGCTGCCCGCGCTGTCAAATATGACATCGGTAATGTTGCTCATTGCCGGGTTGCTCAGCCGACGCCAGCCACCGGTCTCACACGCAGCACCTGCAAAGCGTCGGGAGATAAAACCGATTCCCTTGCTGTCAGTATCGCGTTTGTAACCGTAACGTTCACTTATTTGTAGAATGCCGTCGGGTGTTGCGGCAGTGCCTGCGCTGTCTTCGTAGTCGTAGCGGAAGAGGATGCAATCCCCATCTTCAAGGTTTGTACCTATTTCGATGGTGGAAAAAGGGTTACCCTGGCCAGCACCCTCAGTGCCGACACCGTCACTACAACTTGCGTTGTCTGCTGTTGCGACGGCGGACAGATTGCGTGCCGCGGTTGTACAGTGAGCATCACGAAAATAACCGGCGCGACGCAGGTCGCTACCGATCATTTCCATGATGCTGCGCATCTCCTGATTGAGCCGGGTGGTTTGTATGGTTGAACTGTTAGCGGCAACCGTATTGGTGAATACAGTGATGACACCACCGATAACGATGAGGCCAAGCAGCATTGAAATCATCAATTCGACCAGGGTGAATCCGCGTTGGTTTTTTATGAACTTAGGCATGAGCGTAATCCTCCTTGATTACTGACGAGAAGCCTTTGCGCGAAAACTATTTTTCATGCAAAAGAGCCTACAAAACAGATCCATGTCATAGAAAGCTGAAAAATATTCAGTCGATCGGGGCAAGGATAGAACACCATTTTCCTTTCTGCTCAAATATTTTCCTATATTTAGTTATTAATGACATTAAGCTTGATGATATGGCTGGACTTTATCTGTAATCAGGAACAATTATAAATCGTGCAAAAGCCTCATTCTCAATGTATGGCAGCAAGATCTGACTCTTTCTGCTCAGCGTTCCATTGAATAACGTCAATCCCCAATAATGGGGATGCGGCATCTGACGAAAACGATAGACTGTGCTCTGACATCAACTAGTCGTCTGTGGGGTTGCTCTGTCTGCTTCCATCGTGTTTCTACCTAGGGATTAAGGCCAGCATAAAACAATCATGGCTTGTACCTGCGCAGCTCATCGAGCCCCCCAGTGTTGTGGCATACGGGCTTCCCTGTTTTGGGAGTGAACACGCTCCTAATCTGAAAATCGTCGACGACCGCACTGATCCGCTACACTGAACGGTGGAGTGATCATTTTACGAAAAAATTAAGGCTCTAATCGATGTCAAGTGTATTGCTGGTAGAGGATGATGAACATACTCGTGAGCGGCTGGCCGGTATTATCGCGGCGACGCCGGGCTTGTCGCTGCTGGGTGCCGCCGGAAGCCTGGTCGATGCCAGGGTCATGCTGGCGGATGCGCTGCCCGATATTCTTCTAACGGACCTGGGGTTGCCGGATGGTAGTGGCATTGATCTGATCAAACAGGTGCGCGCCGATGGCGGGAGGGTTGAAGTCATGGTGATCTCGGTGTTTGGTGATGAGCGTCATGTCATTTCTGCGTTAAAAGCAGGGGCTGCCGGGTATATTCTCAAGGATGGCACAACGACGCATATCGGTAATGCCATTTTGCAACTGCTCGATGGTGGATCGCCCATCAGCCCGCCCATTGCCCGTCATCTACTCAAGTATTTGCAACCGGAAAAATTGCCTGCGAGTTCTATTGTGCCGCCACCGAGTAAACCATCCCCATTGTCAGCACGCGAAGTGGAGGTATTGAGTGCTGTCGCCAAGGGTTTTACCTATAATGAAATCGCCGATATTCTGGATGTCTCGTTTCATACGGTGAGTTCACATGTGAAGCATATCTATCGCAAACTTGAGGTTTGCTCCAGAAGTGAGGCGGTTTACGAAGCGATTAACCTTGGCCTGATCAACCTGGACGATTGATACTTGAATCACAAAGAGAACGCCCCCCGTTTTCCCTTGGGCACGACATTGCTGGTATTACTGATTGTTATCAGCATGACGATCGGGGCGATAAGTTATTACCGCTACGCCACAGCTCCCCCTCCCGCGGATGCGATCAAGATCGAGCAGGTGCGCTTTCACCCGGCTGAAACAGCCCACCCACCACCTAAAGATGATCCCGGCTGGATCATGGTCTCCCTGCCGCATGATTGGCGCAATGCGCAGCTGGCCGGCCTGGAAGGCTGGTATCTGTTTGATTTCTCTCTGAGTGTGCCGCCGAGTCATCTGTGGGGAATCTATCTACCACGGGTGACTTCAAATGTGTTGGCCTATCTCAATAACAAGGCCATTGGCCAAGGGGGGCGTTTCAGCGATCCGGTGGCCCGCAACTGGAGTCGACCACTCTACTTTACGATACCCAATGGAATTCTGCGCGATGATACCAACCGCCTTACCCTACGGGTGAAAACGTCGCTGGGAAGCCCAGGTTATCTCGGCCCGGTCTACCTTGGCCCGGATGCGTTGTTGCGGCCTGTTTTTGAGCGTAACTACGGGTACCGGATTGGCATTGTCGAAAACATGATCGTTGGGATACTCCTGGTGGCGATGCTGATATTGGGGCTGTGGGTAACGCGACGAAAAGATACTCTGCATCTCTGGTTTGCCGCCATGAATATTATCTGGGCAGCGCATGTTCTGAATCTGCTGGTGGTGGAAATCCCGGTTTCACTCAGGGTTTGGGAGTCTCTGCGTTATCTGACTGTAGGATGGTTTGTGGTTCTGCTGGTGACGACTATGCACCGTTTTATCGGGGTGAGGAGCAGCGCCATTGAATACAGTATTTATGGGGTAGCGCTGGTTGGCAGTGTGGTCATGTGTTTGTTGCCTGATGACGAAGATTTTTTCCGTTTTGCCAACGAGATCTGGATTTCTGCTGTGCTGCTGTTGGGGGTCTATCCTGCTGTGCGAGTGACGATTGCCTGGTGGCGAAGCTGGAACCTTGAGTATCTCATCGGGATCTGCACCGGCCTGCCGATTCTGTTAGCGGCCTCGCATGACTGGTTACGTATTAATGGCTATATTGCGCGGGATCAAGGGCATTTGATGCAGTACAGCGCACCTGTGCTGTTGCTGGGTTTTACCGTGGTATTGCTGGGTCGTTACGTGCGCGCACAAAATGAGTCCGAAGTATTGATCAACACCATGGAAGCGCAGATTGAAAACAAGCGTCAGCAACTCGAATCCACTTACCAACAGATGCAAAAAATGGAGCATGATCATCTGCTGAGCAATGAGCGGGAACGCATCATGCGTGACATGCACGACGGTGTCGGAGGTCATTTGGTTTCCGCGCTGGCGATGACCGAGTGTGAGCCACTCAAAACCGACAAACTCAAAGAGATGCTGAGTAGTGCCCTGGTGGATTTGCGCTTGATGATCGATTCGCTGGATCAGACCGAGGGTGATCTGGTGTCGGTACTGGGAACATTGAGAGCGCGTCTGCAACCACTTCTGGAAGAGAGTGGAATCGCGGTGCGCTGGCAGGTTGATGATCTCCCTGCTGTCGCCGATCTCGGCCCCGGTCGGGTTCTGCAAATCATGCGTATTTTGCAAGAGGCGATCACCAATGTACTTAAACATTCACAGGCACAAACCCTGACCTTCACTACAGGTGCAGGTGAAAATGCGGTGTTTATTGATATCCGTGATGACGGCATTGGTATTCAGGAATCCCAGTCGAACGGACACGGTCTGCGCAACATGCGCTATCGGGCCAAGCGTGCCGATGTGGATCTGAAAATAGAGAGAGCAGAACCCGGAACACGAGTTCGGATCACTGTTCAGCAGAATTCACTTACAGACAGGTGTGTCTCGCAAAAATGATCACTTGGTATCCCCCGATTTGAGCGGCAGATGAAATTGATTTTATGGTCAATAATTTGAATGATCGTTTAGGCGTATCTCGCAAAAATGATCAATTGCTATCCCCAATTCGTGGGATAGATAAAAGTAATTGTATTGTCAATAATGCACATGTCGTTATTCAGGACTTCCTTAAGGGATGTAGAATTCATTAAAATACCGCTCTTACTGGTCTTTTTGCCCGCTCTGTCTAGGCAAGTATTCGTTGCGTAGCCCACTATGCGCCCAATACCTGCCTAGACAGAGCGAACAAAAATCCGGTGCAATAACGGTACTTTAATTTTTTCTACATCCCTAAGTGCTGCTTGACGGTGTACTGAATGATGATGCCGTTTCATCGGTGGCAGTGGAGTGTGAGGGGGATTGTATTTATAATTTTTCGGACGCCACTGAAATGGTTCTACTTTTCTTCAAAGGAGATAATTATGGAACAAATTGCGCGTCTTAGTGAGGTAATGCTAATGGGTGATAGAGAGAGTTACATTGCTCAACTCCGCAGAATGGTTGAAAAAATAAACGAACGTCTTCCTGATGACCCTTTAAGTCAGGTAGATCTTGGTATTGTTCTTTCACAGGAGGGTGGTTTTTCGGAAATAATAAGAAATTATGCACCCCTGCTACAGCAGGCTCTTGAAACATCTATTCTTGATGCCGAAGCGTCTGGTGACCCTGATGGTGCGCCCGCAATACAGCTTCAAAAGTTGATTACAACGGATCTTATTGATTTCCACAAGCAAGAAATTAAACGCCTAGAAGTCGCGCTCGACCGGTGTCGAAACTGCAATGTTCCACTGAATGCGTAGCCTTTTTTGTTTTTGGAGACCTTTGCATGAAAGATAGTTTTCACTCCAGTAAGGAAAAAATGATCGAAAAACCGGATCCCGACATGGATGTCGGTTATGAAGGCATTGCAGGAGAATTTTGCCAGTTTACAGGAGTAAAAGAGGATTTTGAGATCATTTTTAACGCAGTTGGGGGTGGGAAATATGAATCGTGCAAAGGTCTCTTTTGATATTTACTGATGTAAAAAATTGTGCAGCATATACGGAGGTACCAAATGAAAAAATGGACTCAAAGCATTACAGCGGGAGTTGCAGTATTGGTTGTAGCCGGGTGCGTGTCAACGCCAACGCCAGACGGCGGGGTCAGTACGGGGTGTGTGTTTGCAACGAACCAGACCTCAAACGACTTACGAATGGATTGTACCGTCACGGGTGCACCAGCTAATGTTCTGGTTGACCCAATTAATTCAGCAAATCGATCGTGTGCACTCACCAGTTTCTCACTCTATGATCAGACGCTGACGGCACCCGTTACCTTTATTTGGGGAGAAAATGGTGTCGATGATATCGGTCGCGTGCGCATTGGTGTCATCGTTGACACGAGTAACCACACCGCGAGTTTTGCTAAAAGTACCGGGTTTTCCTGTGAAAGTATAATCGTGCCGGTCTTCAATTTGTCCACCTCCTTCTCTGGCCGTCATGTGGCATTTATAGATAAAGAGCAGACACCCAAGTGTGTATTCCGGTCGCGTTATACCGGGGCAACCTTTACCCAAACCGGAGCCGAGAGTCTAACCGGGGTGGGTGGTGACTTGTCGTTTGCCACACAGGCGGCGACGGAAGATGCGATTGCACGGCAACTTGATCTTGAGGCTGCCCGAGTGGTAAACCGGCTCCTCGGCTTTGGTTCTAGCCTCGATGATGCCTTCGAAGGGCGTTCTGGTCGTTGTTCCGGCGATTACCAAGTTTTTGAAGGTGACTAGGATTGTGGTATCCCGATATGGGTATTTCGGGTAAAGGGCTGACTGGGCAGTGTTAACTGGATCGACGCTTGCTCTGCGAATATTCAGGGCTTCACTACGGCCGCAGCTTTCCCCAAAGATCATGCTCACTGGCATGGGTGATCTCCACCTCGACAAAGTCGCCTGTTTGCAGCCCTTCGCTGTGCTCGATGAGCACTTCGCCATCAATTTCCGGTGCGTCTGCGTAGGAGCGGGCGAGCACGGTGCCGTCTTCTTCAATACCGTCCACCAATACGGTCATGTGGCTGCCGATTTTAGCCGCCAGTTTGTCGGCGCTGATGCGGGCTTGAAGATCCATTAACCGCTCTGCCCGTTCGATTTTCAGCTCTTCGTCGACCTGATTTGCCAGTTGGTTCGCTTTGGCACCCTCAATGGCGGAGTAGGGGAAGCAGCCGACACGGTCGAGTTTTGCTTCTTCAAGAAATTGCAGCAGCATCTCGAAGTCTTGCTCGGTTTCGCCCGGGGCACCCTCAAAATGGGTCGGAGCCCTTTGGGGCGGGCGTTCTGGTTTCTTTAATTACGGCCAGATGGTCGGGATTGGGTGGGATAGAGTTAAAAGCTAGGTGGGGTGAGGCTTGCGTTTTAATAGACGAGCAAGGTGGCAGGCGATCTGAGGCCTATCGAGAGAGCAATCAAGATTCTCAGACCAAACTGCTCAAGTAGTTCAGAGCATGGCACACTCTGATTCCGTCTGGCGTTATAAAGGGCACCTCTAAAAATTGACATTTTCCTCTGTGAGGGTGTTGGAAATGGCCTCAAAATGCTCATTTATACCCATAAACTCCGCTTTTTCGAACATTCCCGCCTACTCACAAAACAAAATCTCTAATTTTTAGAGGTGCCCTAAAATCTTTCGTTCCCGTAGCGGATAGTTGCCACGCTTCGCAATTCGGGAAACGAGACTTCCAGTAGCGTAAGTTTTTGTCCACTTTGCTGTCTGACCATTTGCACTCAATGGCGATGAGCGGCTTTCCCCTGTCGGAAATAACAAAATCCACTTCACGGCCGTCAGTATCGCGGAAGTAGTGGAGGTCAACGTCGTGGCCTTGTGTATCTTGCTGAAAATGGACCCATTTAAGCAGGTGGCAGGCGACCATATTCTCAATATTTCGGCCCCTGATCGGTCACGAGGGACCAGTTCATATGATAGTGTTTTTGTGGCTTTTTGACTGTGGGTGAACAATGGAGCTGAGAAAAACGGAAAAAGAAAAAAGGGCTTGGAGCTCTTTATTTGATATTTTCAAAGACTATGCTTATAATTGTAGAACGTACTACATGAGGCTATGTGCATGCAACAGTTGATAAATATACGAGAAGTAAATCAGCACCTTTCCGAATATATCCGCTCACTTGAATCAGGTAATGAAATCGTAATTACCAAACACGGGAAGGCCGTCGCCAAACTTGTTCCTATTGTTGAAGCCAGAGTCCTAAATACTAAACAGCAAGAAGCATTGCAGCGGTTGCGCGGACAATTACAGGGTGGTTATCATCTTGGTGGCAAGGGTATTGACCGAGACGCATTGTATGAGCGTTGAACGAATCACTCTGGATGCAAATATCCTTATTTATGCTATTGACAAGGATGCCAGTGATAAACAAGAACAAGCAATTGAATTAATAGAAAAATGCGCACGAACTTACGATTGTGTTTTAACATCACAAGCTTTGGCCGAATTTTATTTTGCTGCCACTCGTAAAGGAAAAGTCTTAACTACACAGGCAAAGCAACAGGTCGCTGATTGGCAGTTATTATTTCCAACAATACTGCCATCAATCCGCACCGTAAACCACGCAATGAATGCAGTAGAAGAACACTCATTGTCGTTTTGGGATGCGATGTTATGGTCTGTAGCAAATGAAAACGCCGTGAGCAGATTATACTCTGAAGACTTTCAATCGGGCAGAGTTCTTAAAGGGGTGGGATTTATAAACCCATTTTTATGACTGATGGTGCTGCAATTTTTGTTCGAGGGCTTGTTTTACCATATCTAACAGCTCTGATTGTTGCCATGGTTTTTGCAACAGAAAAGGAATTTCAGCGTCGTTGAATTTGCTGTGGCATAGCGCACCTTTAGCGTCGCCAGTGATGACGATCGTAGTTGCATGAGGTTGCAGCTGCATAAAACGTTTGATGAATGTCAAACCATGCATCCAGGGCATTTTGTAGTCACTGATGACGATGTCATAATGAATGCTTTTGGCTTTCATTAATGCAATTTCAGGTGATTTGAGCGCTGTGACGTGGTATTGCGGAACGC
>UOFP01000029.1_pt1 | contig 12014 bp, 12 predicted proteins | sample 1988921 | NCBI WGS metagenome assembly UOFP01 (sample SAMEA4712195, study PRJEB27164) | hydrothermal vent metagenome | biome: marine basaltic hydrothermal vent biome; feature: marine hydrothermal vent; material: mineral | place: Pacific Ocean | collected 2011-06-14/2011-07-23 | depth 1719 m | reverse complement strand
GGCAGCATCAAATCAATTTCATCGTATTGAACTCTCTGTCATGGAGGACAATGTTCAGGCTAAAACATTATATGAAAAAATGGGTTTTCAATCCGAGGGCCTCAAGCATGATTCTCTAAAAGTTAATGGTAGGTACATCAATGAATATTTCATGGTGAAATTCATATAGGCATAATGAATAAGATTATATCGTGCGAAGCACGCGATATGAACCGAGCAAGAGCAAGGGGGCAAGTACAATATTGACTTATTTACCACCGTCTCCAACTGCTTGTCAGCTTAAAACGCTTTCCTCAATCCTACCAATAAAAATATAACGCAACATCACATTTGAGCCCCTTTTTGCTTAGCAAAACGAGTCTGACCAAGACAATCGATCGATAAAAAAATCTATTGAATTTGGAGAAAACGGTATGAGTGCATATATTCCAATTTTGCTTTGGCTGATTAGTGCAGGTATTTGCTACTACATAGCAAAAAGAAGAAACGTAAAAATCACATTATTCAAGAGGTTAATTATTGTTATATTAGGACCTTTAGCGATACCCTTGGTTTTCTTTGCTAAAACTGAAAAAGCAATCCAATCACGTTGATAGAAACATCAAAAAAATAGAAAAAAGGTAGATTGGTGATAGATTCAAAAACTAATGCTCATGGGTTAATGTTATTGTAGCTACTCAGCGTATTCATCTTTTACCTCAACTCTTCGTTATTTTCGTACTCAATCGGTTACATATGCCCTATATGCGCCCTCTTTCCGTGCGAAAATGCCTCAATTTGAATCAAAATCTAAACACGCTGAGTAGTTACTGTTAATCTAGCACTGATGATAAAAACCACCAGGAAAGATTAATGTTATCTACAAACAAAGCGATCGGTTATTTAATCGCCAGCACACTACTAATCGGCTGTAGCGGCGACACAGATCTAACCGTAAACGATGGTGGAATTACCCTGGCGATAACCGATGCCGCAGTGGACGATGCCAGCGCTATCGTCATTGAGTTTAGTAGTATTGAGTTCAAACCCCGCACTGAAAGCTCCTTTGTCATTAACCTTGATCCACCAAAGCGAATTAACTTACTGGCCCTGCAAGGGGGTCAGTTTGAGCTTCTTTTGAGCAACAAACCTATCGACTCTGGCACCTATAGTTGGATTCGCCTCAAGGTAAATGCACTTGAAAACACCATGGACTCTTACGTTGTGTCAGGCACTGGTGGCAACCACTCCCTCTACATGCCCAGTAGCAACGAGGCAGGGCTCACCCTGAATCAAGGTTTTACCATTTCGGCAACCGGCGGCATTCATCTCACCATCGACTTTGATCTGCGAAAATCGATCACTGCGCCTGAGTTGCCGGATACCAACTACATACTGAAGCCCTCACTCAGACAGGTAATGACCAACAAAAGCGGTCATATTCGCGGCACCGTCAGCAGTGAAGCCATGCAAGGTGATCTTTGCACCGGTACAGGCTATGCGGTATATGCATACGAGGGTTTAAATATTACCCCGGACGATGTTGATAATATCGGTGTAGAGCCCATTACCACCTCACTGCTCACAGACACAACATTTGCATACAGCCTCGGCTTTCTCGCTGAAGGATCCTATACCATCGCCTTCACCTGTGATGCGGCAAACGATCTACCTGGAAGCAGTGAAACACTCAAGTACATCGGCATCACCAATATCACGGTTACCGCTGGGCAGACAGTCACCCACGATTTTTAGAAAAATTTCAAATATATTAAAATATTAAAGAATAGCGGCAAGAGCCATCTTTAGATGGCAAAACACGCATCGCGATACTACCAAGGCTTATCACAAGCTAAAGCTAGTTCCTATGTATTTGGGGTAGCTAAAAACATCCACCACTTGACCTGAATCAACACACCGCCGTTCAATCAACGCTATAGTACGAAGGCAGAGAGCCAGAGAAAGCTGACCACGATGCAGATTGAACACTCCCAGCCGCCGATTACCGGTTACACCCCGTTTGCACTGGGCTTCAGACCCTTTTTCTGGGCGGCGGGGGTGTTTGCACTGCTGGTCTTCCCTTTTTGGCTCAGTCATCTTTGGCAAGAGACACTCATATCCCACTACTACGGCGATAATATCGGTTGGCACCGCCATGAGATGTTGCATGGCTATGTGATGGCGGTGATTGCCGGTTTTCTGCTTACTGCGGTTAAAAACTGGACTAATCAGCCCACCCCCAGCGGTATACCATTAGCCCTGCTCTTTCTCCTGTGGCTGGCGGCACGGGTGGCCCCGCTGCTTGACTTGCCACCACTGTTGATTGCGATACTGGATCTGCTCTTTGCCCCGCTGGTGGCGCTGGCTATCGCCATTCCAATCTGGCGGGCCCGGCAACACAACAACCAGATATTTCCGCTGATACTGCTCTTTATCGCAGCGGCTAATTTAGCAACACACCTGAACCTTCTGGGTATTATTGAAACCAGCCCGCTGCAAAACAGCACACTGTCACCCCTGTTGATGATCTGGATCTTGATTATCATGGCGGGGCGGGTGATCCCTTTTTTTATCGAACGGGCCACCAAGGGGTTTGAGCGCAAAAGCTGGCGCACTATCGAAATACTCAGCCCGGTTACGCTGTTATTGCTGGTTGCCGCCCAACTCGGCACCCACACGATGCTGATCACTCTGGCGGCACTGTTTGCGGCCATTGTGCATGCAGTTCGCTTGATGGGGTGGTATACCCATCAATTGTGGCGCGAACCGTTGATCTGGATATTGTGGCTCGGTTACCTGTGGTTGGTAGTTGGTTTTCTACTGCACGCCTTGGCAATGCAAGGGGTGCTGCCACTTTCATGGGCACTGCATGCCTATTTTGCCGGTGCGTTAGGGGTGTTGACACTGGGGATGATGGCACGGGTTGCCATTGGCCACAGTGGCCGTAAAATGCAGCTCCCTCATCGGGCGATGGTCTATGCTTTTTTGTTGGTCAATCTGGCGGCGTTTATTCGTGTTTTTTCACCACTGCTACCACTTGGCTACAACTGGTCACTGGGACTGGCCGCAGCCGCTTGGTGTCTCAGCTTTTTGATTTTCACCTGGTTTTACACACCGATACTGTTAAAGGCACGTATTGATGGCCGCCCCGGATAAAAAATAAACATGGATGATACAAATCGCAAAAAAGAGAACTTATTCTTGTTTCTATCTGGTCATCGGGTAACATTAATGACTCGACACAAAAGTCACTACGCTAGGGTAATAATGACAACATATAAAAATAAAAACCCCTTACAATTACGCACTTTTTGTCTCGGCATGCTCCTGACTTTCGGGCTGGGCACCGCCGCACAGGCCGAGGTTAAAAGTTTCCAGATTCACGGTGAAACAACACCGCTTGCAGGAAATGGCATCCACGACCCCGAAAATGATGCCATCGAGGTATTTCAACACCCAACCACCGCGATGAAAGATTTCCCCCGGGATACCGTGGGTGTGATCGACTGGGTTAAAACCCTGGAAGAGGGAAAGTTGATTGCCCGGGCTAATCGGTTGGGCACAGAGAAAAAAGAGACCTTTGATCTCGACATCATCCGAACTAATACCGGCGAGATGCCTAATGTCACTTTCTCCCATGCTAAGCACTCAACACAGATGGATTGCAAAAGCTGCCACAGCGGGCTATTTGAAAAGAAGAGCAACGCAACTGAAATCACTATGTCAGCCATTTTGACTGGTGATAAATGCGGTGTTTGTCATGGCAAGGTGGCCTTTCCACCCACCAATAATTGCATGCGCTGCCACAATGTCACCCCCTGATTCAGCCAGAGACAACCAATACCGAGGCTAGGTGATTCACCTCTCGCAATAGCGACAACAACGCCACCGCGATCACCCCCATGCCGATCAACTGTGCCTTTGGCCCCTGAATCAGGCAGACGGTAAACGGCAGGCGCAAGCCCGGCGAGGGCAAGCGCCTGCTGCGAGCCACCTGCCAGCCCAGCCACAAAAACAGCAGCAACGGAATCGAGCGCAGCAGCATAAACCCCCAGGAGGCGAAGAGGTGCTTCTTTTCATTCAGCGCCGCAATCCCTTCGGGCGTTGGCTCAAACAGCAGCGCTTTTAAAAAGTGATCAAGCAGCGGTTCAAACAGCAGCAGTAATAACAGGTAGAGCGAAACAGCCATCGCCCAGCGGTAACGCAGTGATTGATCCCCGACAATAATTTCAGGTTTTTTTCTTCTCATAACACCCACTACAAAGATGAGGTGATCAACTGATTTTTGATTTCAACAGCCGCTTTTTTTCAGCCCCAATATCATTCCAGTATTTATCAGATAGCGCCCCTTCGAATGAGTACAAGTAATAACACACAGGCAAGGTTTCATCGGGGTATTTCCCCTTTATCATTCGATGTGCATCAACCGGGCCGACTACCCGCAACTCATCTTCAGAGAAAATACCGACCTCATTCAAGCGGGCAGCTATTTTCTTGCCGATATTTCGCAACTCAGTGAGTGATCTACTCTTCTCCATAACCTTGTTGATACCCCGCTGCCGGTTCAAATCAAGATAAATGTCATTGGGCATTGTAGCAGACTCTTTGTGATAAACTCCGCCGCATGATTATCCCCCATCAACAGCTCTCCGACGATGCGCTCTACGCCCTTACTGATGAATTTGTCAGTCGTAATGGTACCGATTACGGTGAAGTTGAAATCTCACTCCAGCGTAAAATTGAACAAGTGATACGGCAGATTAAAGCCGGGGAAGCCTTTATTCTCTACAGCGAATTGCACGAAAGTTGTACCATTATTTCGAAGCAGGAGATGCAGCAGCGGGGGCAATCGGTGGAGAACAAATCAGAGTAATTTTTAGCAGTGCGCCACCACCAATGGCACCCGCAACTCCGTTTCACTCAAGCCGCCGTGTTGGCCGATCATGTAGTACTCAGCCTCACCCAGCAGGCGTTGCGTTAGAACATAGTTCGCCTTCATCTCCAACACAAACTCCCCTACCCGACTATTGAGTTCCGGGTGCGCTTCACCCAAACCGAATAACCCCTCTGCAATCACTGTTTCACCTTGGTGAATCACCAGCGCATGACCTAGCTGCTGTGTCACTAACTCAACAAAACGTTCCCGCTGGGTAGATCGCACATAGCAATAGGGCAGGCGGGGTTCGCCACATAGTGGAATTTGCAGGCACTCCAATATATCGGGGTAATCATTGATCAGCAGGCGACTCTCTGCTGTGGTGTCGATAAAACCATGATCCGCTGTCACTAGCAGCAGTGTGTTACTGCCAGCCAACTGCTGTTGCAAGCGGGTAAAGCCTTTATCCAGCTGGGAAAACTGTCTGGCCAACTGTTTGCTCTGCAATCCGTACTGATGAGCTAAGCTGTCAAACTGTGGCCAGTAAGCGTAGAGGTATTTGGCATGGTTACCCCGTTGAACCACCTCAGTGATCTTGGCGAAGTAGTCATCCATACCGCGATAGAGCACCAACTCACCCTTGCCCAACATCGCCTGACTAAACACCGACTCACCCAACTGATCAGGCATCAGCGAGTAACCGGCCACATTCAGCTGATCGAAAAGGGGGGTGTGGTTAAAGAGCTGTTGTGGTGTGATGCCATGACTGTTCAATTCACTGCGATTGCCGCGCATGGCGAACGGTAAAACCGTCACCACCGCCCCCACCTCACGCAGCCAGGTGAACCAGCCAGTGAGTCCATGTTGCTGGGGGGCCACGCCAGTTAAGAAGGTGGTAATGGAAGCGGCAGTGGTAGGTGGGGCCACCGAATCCAGCCCACAATGGAGCTGCTGCTGCAACCGACTACCGGCACCCTGGGTGGTGAGATAGTCGTAACCCAACCCATCCAGCACCAGCAGTACCACATTTTGCGCTGCCGCTATCCTCCCTGATGGGAATTTTCGTAGTTCGGGGTAAAGGGTGCTTTCACCACCACACCCCTGACGAATGGAGCTGACCAGGTTAACAATCGAGCCACCACTGTAATCAGGAATGCGCATAAAGTCTCTGAGATTATGTTATTGCTGTGTAACGTTACGTTGTGGTTAATCGTTCAATACCACCCATATAACCGCGCAGCACCTCTGGCACAGTTACCGAACCATCTGCTTGTTGGTAGTTTTCAAGAATCGCCACCAGCGTGCGACCCACTGCCAAACCGGAACCATTCACCGTGTGTAGCAACTCCGGTTTTCCGGTCTCCGGGTTACGCCAGCGGGCTTTCATGCGGCGTGACTGAAAATCTTCAAAATTTGAACACGATGATATTTCGCGGTAAGCGTTCTGGCCCGGCAGCCACACTTCAAGGTCGTAGGTTTTCGAGGCTGAAAAACCCATATCACCGGCGCAGAGCACCATTTTACGGTACGGCAGGCCGAGTATCTGCAAGATCTTTTCCGCATGCGAGGTTAATGCCTCCAGTGCCTCATACGAATCGCCCGGGCGCACCATCTGCACCATTTCAACCTTTTCAAATTGGTGCTGGCGAATCATCCCCCGGGTATCGCGGCCATAGGAGCCCGCTTCGCTACGAAAACAGGGGGTATGCGCGGTGTAGCGCAGCGGCATCTGCTCATCGCTGATAATCTCACCGCGCACCATATTGGTTATTGGCACTTCTGCAGTGGGAATCAGGTAGTAACCGTGGTCATCACCAATATAGAAAAGATCCTCTTCAAACTTGGGCAGTTGCCCAGTTCCTTTCAGGCTGTCACGGTTGACCAGATAAGGTACATAACATTCGGTGTATCCGTGCTCCCCAGTGTGGGTATCGAGCATTAGTTGAATCAACGCCCGGTGCAGTCGTGCCAACGGGCCAACAATTGTCATAAAACGTGAACCGGTCAATTTAGCTGCGGTTTCAAAATCGAGCCCGAGTTTTTCACCCAGATCCACGTGATCTTTTGCCTCAAAATCAAATATTGTCGGCTCACCCCAACGGGAGATTTCAATATTACCCTCTTCATTCACCCCGGCAGGTACCGATTCGTGGGGCAGGTTCGGTACTCCCAGTAAAATCTCATCCATCTGCTCCTGAACCGTACTGAGTTGCTGCTCTGCCGCTTTCAGCTTGTCACCCAGCGAGGCAACCGCATCCAGCAGAGGCTGCACATCTTCACCTTTGGCCTTTGCCTGGCCGATCCCTTTAGAGCGACTGTTTCGCTCCGCCTGAAGTGCCTGGGTCTCGACCTGTATGGTTTTGCGCTGGCGCTCCAGCTCAGCGATTCGTGCCGTATCCAGCGTAAAACCGCGCACGCTCAATTGTTGTGCGATACCGTCCAGATCAGTTCGTAGCAGATGGGGATCTAGCATGTTTCTCTTTCTCTAATATTTCAGTAAAAAACCACAAAGGATTCGAGACCTTTGCACGAAAAATAGTTTTCGCTCCAGCAAGGCAAAAATGATCGAAAAACCGGAGTTTACTGGAGTAAATGAGGATTTTGAGATCATTTTTAACGCCGCTGGGGCGGGAAATATGAATCGTGCAAAGGTCTCGGTTCAGCTGTTAACATTAACTGACCACCACACAAGATGGCCCGGTTTCACCAGAGGCCCGAGGTGCTCAATCGCTTTTTCAACCTTCTCTGGGGTATCAAAAAATTCGATTACAATCGGCAGATCGAGTGAGAGATTAACCAGGCTCCAGGTATGAATATCGCCCGAGGCACCAAAACCGCTGATCCCTCGAAACACGGTGACACCCCGCAGTTTTTCCCAGTCGTGCAACCGCTTCATTAGTGTGGAGAGCTGGGCTTCACCCTCGCTAAGATAAATACGAACCATGGTGATGGTTTCACCGTTCATAGCTGCCTCCCGGTTATCATGCCGACCCATGCGGCGGCAATACACAATACCACACTCAGCAACACATTCAGCATTGCCTTGGCCAGCTCACCACCCTCAATCAGCGCGATGCTCTCGATAGAAAAAGTGGAAAAAGTGGTAAACGCACCCAGCAGGCCCACCAACAGTGCTGCCCGCCACTCTGCCGACAGCGCCGAGCGTTCGATTAACCAGACGTAGAGAAAACCCATGACCAGTGAACCGAGCACATTCACCACCAGCGTGCCATAGGGGAAACCACGCCCCCACTGAGCGTAAACCCAGCCGGAGACCCAAAAGCGCAACAGAGCACCGGTTGCGCCACCCACTGCGATTGCTATCACCTGGTTCATGTTGTTCTGGGTTCCTCAATTGAACGGGCCATGGTTCTGCCATCTAAAGATGGCTCCTACAAGCCCCGGCTAAAGCCTCGACCTCCCTTGCTCCGGAGGTCGAGGCTTTAGCCGGTTGTTACAAAAGGTTGTTAATGTGACGAGCGGCCACGTGGTGCTACATTGCCGCCCGAGCGTCGCTGCCCTTGACCCTGACGGTGACGTGGTGGCCTTTTTGCGGTCTCTGCGGAAGGTGCTGATGCCTTATCTTTCGGCTCAAAACCGGCAATAACTTCCCGCTCAAACTGGCGTCCAATCACCCGTTCAATCGCCTTCAGTTGCTTGTACTCATCAATACTCACTAGTGAAACCGCCAAGCCATCAGCCCCGGCCCGACCGGTGCGGCCAATCCGGTGTACATAATCTTCCGGCACCTGTGGCAGATCAAAGTTAACCACATAAGGGAGTTGGTCAATATCGATACCCCGGGCGGCAATATCCGTCGCCACCAGTACCAAAATATTGCCTTTTTTGAAATTATCCAAGGCACGAGTGCGAGCACCCTGGCTTTTATCGCCGTGAATAGCCGCCGCTTGAATACCCGCTGAATCCAACTGGCGTGCTAACCGGTTGGCCCCGTGTTTAGTGCGGCTAAAGACCAACACCTGATGCCAGTTATTCTCTTTGATCAGATGAACCAATACTTCGCGCTTCTGGGACTTATCCACCGGGTGAATAATCTGTTTAATGTTATCTGCGGTGCTATTCGCCGCCGCCACTTCCACAAAGATCGGGTTGTTTATCATCCCTTTGGCAAGTGCCTTGATCTCTTTTGAAAAGGTCGCGGAAAACATCAGGGTTTGACGCTTCACCGGTAATAGTTTTTGAATGCGGCGAATGTCGTGAATAAAGCCCATATCCAGCATCCGGTCTGCTTCATCCAGCACCAGAACTTCTAGGTGGTCAAAATCAATCGCCCGCTGATTATAAAGATCCATCAAGCGACCCGGTGTTGCCACCAGCACATCCAGGCCACCCCGTAACTTCGAAATTTGCGGGCCGATTTTCACACCGCCAAATACTACCGAAGAGCGAATATTCAGGTGACGACTGTAATTTTGAACACTCTCCGCCACTTGGGCCGCAAGCTCTCGCGTAGGAGTTAACACCAAGGCGCGCACCTGTCTGGCCCCTGGCCGCTTGCCATTGGCCAGACGCTGAACCATTGGCAAAGTAAAACTGGCCGTTTTTCCGGTACCGGTTTGAGCAGCGGCCATCACATCGCGATGGCTCAGTACGGCGGGAATCGCTTCTAGCTGAATCGCTGACGGTGTTTCGTAACCTTGTTCCGCAACCGCTTTCAGCAGCTCATCACACAGGCCGAGGGAGGAGAATGACATAAACAATATTCCTTGGATCAATTAACAGGTTGTCCAGAAATACCGTTTGAGCGCTACTCTCGACCTAATGTCGCGCAGTATACGCTAATTTGAAGAGGCTCTGAATAAGCCAGGTTGAATTTAAATTAAAATGAGATGGATTGACCCGGCTAAAGCCTCGACCTCCCTCTTTGTTGGAGGCCGAGGCTTTAGCCGGGTCTGTTATAAAATAGGGCGTAAACTCGACAGTTCACGCCCATTCCGTTCAGAAGCGGGTCGGTTTACAAGCGAAAACGCGACACAATGGTTTGAAGGTCACTGGCAAGCTTAGAGAGCTCATCGGTTGCGACCACGGTGTGCAGTGCGGTCTGCTCGGTACTTTGAGAGACCTCTGTCACCTCGGTGACACTTTGAGTGATCTCATCCGCCACCGCAGACTGCTCAGTGGCTGCTGTGGCAATCTGCTGGAAGCGGCCTGAAAGGCTATCCACCACTGTGACAATCTCTTCCAGAGCCGAACCCGCTTTAGCAACCAGTTCAACGCCATTCTCCACCTCTTGCTTACCGACATTCATCGAGCTAACCGCTGATTCGGTACCACTCTGGATATTTTTAATCATATCCGCAATCTCTTGCGTTGCCACGGTTGTCCGGTTCGCCAGTGAGCGCACCTCGTCGGCAACCACTGCGAAACCTCGCCCTTGTTCACCGGCTCGGGCTGCTTCAATTGCCGCATTCAGTGCCAACAAGTTGGTCTGATTGGCAATATCTTCAATTACCGAAATGATCTGACCAATTTGATCTGAATGCTTGGCCAACTCGCCGACATTATCAGCGGTATCTTGAACCGCAGAGGAGATGCGCGACATGCCATCAACACTTTGGCGAACAATTTCACCACCCGAAGTCGCTGCCTGGGAGGCTTTTTCAGCCGCTTGTGCCGCTTCATTGGTGTTGTTGCACACCTCGGTGGAGGTGGCTCCCAGCTCATTAATCGCCGCCGAAACACTGTCCATCTGTCGACTTTGACTCTCGGCTCCACCGGCCATCTCGCGTGAAGAGACTGCAATCTCTTCAGTCGACGATGCCAGCTGCTCAGCAGAACCCGATATTTTAGCCACCATCTGATTAAGGTTGCTGGACATACTATTCAGCGCCGTTGACAGGCTGCCTATTTCATCATTGCGGTGCACCGCAAGCTGTAGACTCAAATCCCCCTCTGCGATAGCATTTGCAACAGATGTCGCCTCTTGAACCGGGCCAATAATCATCTTGCTCGTCAAGATATAAAAGACCGCAAATGCAAACAACGCCATCACAACCATGCCAATAACCGCCCAGATGATGTAGGTGTACTTTTTATGCGAAAGTTCAACAAAGCGGGAAGTTATATCATAACTTAATTTGAGCAACTCATTAGATTCGGACAAAACATCATTTTTAGCCAATGCAAATTCATCCGAAGCCAACACAGCACTCTTCAAGTGATCAACGGCAGAAATAAACGAGTTCAATACAACGCCCACATCAGAGACTTTAGCCAGTATTTCCACATCATCACTGCCGGCATAAAAGGCCATTTCACTCATCGTAAAATCAGTCGGATATTCACCACCACGTTCCATCGCTTGTAATGTCTTGCTAAAGATCGTCAACGCTACTTCATACTCCGTTAAGCTGGGGTTAATTCGCTGCTTTCCCAGTGCAACGTTATCGGAGTAGTGCACACTAAAACGGCGAATACCCAACATATCGCCCACCTCAAAAGGCCGCCCCTTAAACTGAGCATGGCAATTGGCGCAGGCGGCTACGGTTGCCACATCCGCTGTATAAAAGGCCAAAAAAAACGCGCCATTTTTTTCAACTGATTTAAAGTAAATATCATCAGGATTTTGACGCAACGCGGCAAAGGCATCCCGATCCACCTGGTCACGTAACATCATCGCCGGATTGATGGGATCTTTGGCGATAATCTCCACTGAAAAATCTTTTGGATCAGAAAATTTTTCACCGATGAGACGCGCAAACGTTGCTGGAAAGGGCACCGCATGACCAGCCTCTGCATCAGGGTGCATCGAAATAGATAATCCCGCTGATTTAGCAGAACCAATAACACTGGAGGTATAAACACTGCGCATCGCAGTTATGTATCGGTCGAGGTCCTGAACCTGCTTTTCAACACTCCCCAGATCACTCTTGGCCAGGGAATAATCCAGAATAGATTTACTCATGATTTGACTCAGCATGCGCTGCTTACCCGACGCATTGATGATTTCAGCATCGTTTTGGCTGTTAGACAACGAGACAAAAACAACCACACTGCACAGTATCATCAAAACACTGAAAAAGAGTGAAAGCGCCAGACCTTTCTGTTTAAGGTTAAGGTTTTCCATATACCCCCCGGTAAAGTAGATTGAAATATTCAAATGACACGCGGTAGACGGCAAGCCTCGCCCATGATGTAG
>UOFP01000094.1_pt1 | contig 12060 bp, 12 predicted proteins | sample 1988921 | NCBI WGS metagenome assembly UOFP01 (sample SAMEA4712195, study PRJEB27164) | hydrothermal vent metagenome | biome: marine basaltic hydrothermal vent biome; feature: marine hydrothermal vent; material: mineral | place: Pacific Ocean | collected 2011-06-14/2011-07-23 | depth 1719 m | reverse complement strand
TTAGGGATGTAGAAAAAATTAAAGTACCGTTATTGCACCGGATTTTTGTTCGCTCTGTCTAGGCAAGTATTGGGCGCATAGTGGGCTACGCAACGAATACTTGCCTAGACAGAGCGGGCAAAAAGACCAGTAAGAGCGGTATTTTAATGAATTCTACATCCCTTAGAGCGTTTCGCCACAAATTACCACAGAGACCCATTGTATGCCTAGTCAACCCAGTAAAGAACTTGAAACCTTTGATAACCCGAATCCAGAACGTGATTACACCATTCGCATTCGTTGTCCTGAATTCACCTGCCTCTGCCCAAAGACCGGCCAGCCCGATTTTGCCGAGCTATTTATTGACTATGTCGCGGATCAACAATGTATTGAACTGAAATCACTCAAAATCTACGTCTGGGCCTTCCGTGATCAAGGTGCATTCCATGAAAAGGTCACCAATGAAATCCTCAGTGATCTGGTCGCTGCCTGCAACCCTCGCTTCATGCGCCTGACCGCCGAATTTGGCGTGCGCGGTGGAATCTACACCACGGTGGTTGCTGAACACCGAGATCCTCAGTGGGTTGCGCCAACGCCAGTCACACTGCCATAAACATGAACAGCAAAGCTCTTTTTGTTGGCATCGACCTCGGCACCTCCGGTTGCCGGGCAATAGCGATTGATGCAGAGCGCCAGATTCAGGGTGAAGCGCGCTGTGAGATGCCAGAGCCAATTCAAAAAGGCGACGGCTTCGAGCAGGAACCCGATCTTTGGTGGCAAGCGGTCGACCAGACCCTGTGCCAGCTGTTTCAACAGATTCCCGCACAACAGGTGGCCGCCATGGCGATTGATGGCACCTCTGGCACTCTGCTGCTCTGCGATGCACAGGGCAAGCCCATTGGCCCAGCGCTGATGTACCACGATGCCCGTGCTCACGCTGAAGCTGAACGGATGGAGCGCATTGTGCCAGAACAGAACGCCGCCCACGGCCCCACTTCAGGACTGGCCAAGTTGCTGTGGTTGCAACGCTGTCTACCCACCGAAAATGTTCGCCATGTCTGCCACCAGGCCGATTGGATTGTCGGCCAACTCAGTGGCCGCTTCGACCGCAGTGACATCAACAACAGCCTGAAACTCGGCTACGATCCAATCAAACGACAATGGCCCGACTGGATGGGTCACCTCGGCGTTCTCCGTGAGTGGCTACCCAAGGTCTACCTGCCGGGCCACAGCATTGGCACCATCAGCGACACCATTGCCGCACGTTTTGAGCTTAACCCCAGCACCCAGATTATCGCTGGCACCACCGACAGCACCGCCGCCTTCATCGCCACGGGCGCAGATCAAATAGGTGAGGCGGTCACCTCACTCGGCTCAACCATGGTGATGAAAGTGGTCTCCGCATGGCCGGTTTTTGCACCCAAATTTGGTATCTACAGCCAACCATTGGGCAATTACTGGCTGGTGGGTGGCAGCTCCAACAGTGGTGGCCGTGTTTTACGACACTATTTTGACGATCAACAACTGGCCACACTGAGTGCCAAAATCAAACCGGAAAAACCAACTGAGCTCGACTATTATCCGCTGCTTGGCCCCGGCGAACGCTTCCCGGTCTATGACCCAAAACTAGCGCCGCGAGTCGAGCCTCGCCCCGCAGACGATGTGCTATTTTTACAGGGGCTGCTAGAAGGGATGTCACAGATTGAACACCAGGCTTATCAACAGCTGGCAGAGTTGGGCGCACCCTATCCCATCAGCATTAGAAGCGCTGGTGGCGGAGCCAATAACCGCCAATGGCAAACAATACGCCAACAGCAGTTAAAAATAGAATTTTGTGAAGCCAGACAGCAAGAGGCCGCCTATGGCAGCGCACTGCTTGCTCTTAAAGGCATTATCGGAGAATTAAAACATGATTAAAGCAATCAGTGGTGCGGGTTATCTATTACGCGGGCTGGCACTGTTGCCCAAAAAAGGGATCTTCCCCTATGTGATCGTACCCATGGCCATCAACGTACTGCTGTTTGGCCTGGCACTGATTCTGGCTATCGGGCAAATCGGTGGGCTGATTGACTGGACACTGCAACAACTGCCCAGCTGGTTACAGTGGTTGAATTGGCTGATGTGGCCGCTGCTCATGCTAACGGCACTTATCTTAGTCTTCTTCCTTGTTGCCATACTCGCCAACATTATCGCCGCCCCCTTCAATACCCTTCTGGCCGAAGCGGTCGAGCGCCACCTCACCGGAAAATCTCAGTCAACAGAGAGCTTCAACTGGCGCGCCGCACTAAAAGAGGCCCCCAAAGCCATCGGCAACGAGTTGATTAAAATAGCCTACTTCGCCAAATTTGCCATTCCGCTGGTAATTCTGTTCTTGATCCCCGGACTCAACCTGTTTGCCCCCGCACTGTGGTTCATCTTTAGCGCCTGGATGCTGGCATTGGAATATTGCGACTACCACCTCGGCAACCACGGCATCAACTTCAGCCAACAACGCACCCTTCTCGGCAAAGAGCGCATGCTCACCCTCGGCTTCGGTGCCGCCAGCACCCTGGCCACCATCACCCCGATAATCAACTTCATCGCCATGCCCGCCTCGGTGGCGGGTTCCACTGCTATGTTGGTGGAAAAACGGGTGTTAGACGATACCTCCTCCTTAACCACAGATAGACACGAATGAACACTGATCAGATCAAAAAAAATCGGTGTGTATCTGTGTCCATCGGTGGTCTCACTCTGAAATCTTCGCACGATTCATCGGAATAAAAACTACTTTTCGCGCAAAGGTTTCATTCTATTCCCTGTAATTGCTTGAGAATGCTCTCATTTTCCAGGGTTGAGGTGTCCTGGGTGATCTCTTCACCCTTGGCGATGGTACGCAGCAGGCGACGCATAATCTTCCCGGAGCGGGTTTTGGGCAGGTTGTCAGCAAAGCGCATCGCATCCGGCTTGGCGATGGGGCCGATCTGTTTGCCCACCCAGGCGCGTAACTGTTGTGTTAGCTCGTCACTCACACCACCCGCTGGGCGTTCACCTTTGAGTACCACAAAGGCGAATACCGCTTCACCCTTGATCTCATCAGGGCGACCCACCACGGCGGCTTCCGCAACCAGTGGGTTGGCGACCAGTGCTGACTCTATCTCCATGGTACCTAATCGGTGGCCGGAGACATTCAGCACATCGTCAATACGCCCCATGATCCAGAAATAGCCATCGGCATCACGGCGGGCGCTGTCACCCGCCAGATAGTATTTGCCGTCAAACATCCCCCAATAGGTCTCTTTGTAGCGCTGTTCATCGCCCCACACATTGCGCAACATTGCAGGCCAGGGTTTTTTGATTACCAGATAACCGCCCTGATTTGCGGCGGTGATGCTGTTGCCCTGTTCATCGACAATATCCACATCCATGCCCGGTAGTGCCTGGGTGCAGGATCCGGGCTTGGTAGCGGTGGCACCCGGAATGGGGGCAATCACATTGGCACCGGTTTCGGTCTGCCACCAGGTATCAACAATCGGGCAGCGTGTTTTGCCGATGACGGTGTGATACCACATCCACGCTTCCGGGTTGATCGGCTCACCCACGGTACCCAGCAGGCGTATCGAACTGAGGTCATATTGATTGGGTATCTCGTCACCCAGTTTCATTAAGGCGCGCAGGGCAGTGGGGGCGGTATAAAAGATAGTCACCTTGTGATCCTGGCACAGCTTCCAGAAGCGGCCACTGTCGGGCACGGTGGGTGCGCCCTCGTAGATCACAATGGTGCCGCCGACAGCCAGTGGGCCATAGGCAACGTAGGTGTGGCCGGTAATCCAGCCCACATCGGCGGTGCACCAGAAAACATCATCCTCTTGCAGGTCAAATACCCATTTACAGCTGGTAATTGCTCCTAAAAGATAACCGGCGCTGGCGTGTTGTATACCTTTGGGTTTGCCGGTGGAGCCAGAGGTGTAGAGCAGAAAGAGTGGATGCTCACTGTTGACCCACTCCGGCTCACAGCTTTTGGCCTGGTTGGCCACCGCGTCATGCCACCAGATGTCGCGGCCACTCTGCATCTCGATCGGCTGCTGTGTCCGTTGCAGCACAATCACTTTCTCAATGCTGGAGCAACCCGCCTTCAGTGCCGCATCAGCGGCGGTTTTTAGCGCGACAATTTTTCCACCACGGTGGCCACCATCGGCGGTAATCAAGATTTTGGCCCCGGCATCTTCAATCCGGTCTTTCAGTGATTCAGCCGAGAAACCACCAAAAACCACCGAGTGAATCGCGCCAATGCGGGCACAGGCCTGCATGGCAATCACCGCTTCTGGTGTCATTGGCATGTAGATCACCACACGATCACCACAGCAAACGCCGAGGCCTTTCAGGGCGTTGGCCATGCGGCACACTTCAGCGTGTAGCTCTTGATAGCTGATGTGGCGTGTATCGCCCTGTTCACCTTCAAAGATGATCGCGGTTTTGTCCGCTCGGGTTTCAAGGTGGCGATCCAGGCAGTTGTGGGAGATGTTGAGCTCGCCATCTCCAAACCAGCGAAAGTGCGGTGCCTGGCTTTCATCGAGTACTTCGCTGAATGGCGTTTTCCAGCTGATCTCTTGATTGGCACGATTAGCCCAGAAGCCGGTGTAATCTTTCTCAGCCTCCGCCTTTAGCTGTTGTAGCTTGTCAGCGGTGATGCGGGCCTGTTTAACAAATGCTTCAGATGGGGTAAACAGGCGCTCTTCGATTAAAGTTGATTCGATATTGTGTGACACGGTGATTTACTCCATAGGATTTAACGTGTGCGCAGTCGTTTTGATTCTATATTAAAAATAAACCGTTGAATCTGGCTCTGTATCGATTCGGGCATATCGATAAAAGTAAAACCGATCAAGGTTGTTTCAAGGTTGTTTTTAGATGGTTTTTTGATGTGGTTTTTCACTTTTAAGGCCACCTCAAAGCTGTCGTTCAGTGAAAGCTGAATTTCACACTGCTCTAAAATATCATCTATTTCGAATGGTCGAGGGAAGGGGCCGTGAATCAGAATTGAAAATCCACCAATGCTGATATCGGCCAGTTCTACTTTTTTCGGGTTGTTATCTGTTGGGAAATAACAGATAGCGGAGATGCCGGCCGGAATATTGACACGAAAAAACTCCCGCCGCTGCATACGGATTAATGTGGTAGGCAGTGGGGTGACAAAGACCGGTCTATCGGCTAGCTTTGTCTGTCGCGGGGTCTCTAATTTGAATTCGATGGGTACATCATTAATTGTGGTCGCACAGTAGAGCATGGCACCACTGGTAATCTGGCTGTTTAACTCTTGGTTGGGTGTGCTATCCAGTATCAGTAAGTCATGATCCGGGTTGATTCCCAGCAATTGAGTGGAGAAATTTAGCTGTTCATTTCGATTTTCATCAACAACATAGACAGTCACCAAAAGCTCTTTATTGATGATCGTACTGATCTGGTTGCGACGCTGGCTCTGGCTGCTGATCAGAAATTTTTCCTGCTCAGGTTTATCAAGAACGGTGATCGGGTGGAGTGTGCTCATAGGTCAGAAATAGATTCTTCTTGGGAGTAACGCCCTTTATAGCATATTTATGCCGCCTGGAAATAACAGCGGAGTTTTTTTGATGATTTTGTTATTTGTCATTATCCCTTCTTCATGCGTGATTTTTCAGTGGCAATTTGCACCATAATCTCTTGGCCAAAAACCGATTCGCCATTCAATTTCAGTGCCTTTTCAGCCGACGACTCCTGGTCGAAGGTGACAAAAGCATACCCTTTGATTTGGCCGGTTTTGCGTGCCTGCGGCAACAGCACCTGGTTGATTTTCCCGTACTCTGCAAACCGCTCTTTCAGGGTTTCCTGGGTAACGGATTGACTGAGATTGCCTATATAAATTTTGGTATTACTCATGATTGCCTCTGGTTAACAGCATCTGGTTTGTGGGGTAGTTTAATATCTTCTCTAATAATGCCCGCGTCCGGGTCATTAAAGGTATCCAGGTTCAGGGTCTTTTCTGAGCGGGCAACCACCGTAGTGATCACCGCATCGCCGGTCACATTAACCGCAGTACGCATCATATCCAATAAACGATCAACGCCGATAATCAGCGCAATACCTTCCACCGGTAGGCCAACCTGATTGAGTACCATGGCGAGCATAATTAACCCAACCCCGGGCACCCCGGCGGTACCAATGGAGGCGAGTACCGACATCAGCACTACCGTCAGGTAGCCCATCAACCCCAGTTCGATGCCGTATACATTGGCGATAAAGACGGTCGCCACGCCCTGCATGATAGCGGTGCCATCCATATTGATAGTGGCACCAAAGGGAACCACAAACGAGGCGGTGGAGTTATCAACGCCAATCCGTTTTTCAACACTGGTGAGGGTGACTGGAATGGTGGCATTAGAGCTGGAGGTACTAAAGGCGAAGATTTGTGCCGCACGCATCTTCTTCAAAAAGATCAGCGGATTCACTTTGCCCAGCAGTTTGAGTATTAACATCAATGTGCCGGTGAGATGCAGTGCCAGAACCAGCGCAACGGTACCAAAATAACTCATCATTGGAATAATCAGATCCAGCCCTTGCTGAGAGAAGGTTTTGCACATCAAGGCAAATACGCCGTAAGGGGCGATGTGCATCACAATATTGACCACCTGCATCATCACTTCGTTAAGACGTTCTGCCAGATCAATCAATGGTTTTCCGCGCTCACCAATCATCAAGATGCAGATACCAAACAGAATGGTGAAGAAGATGATTTGCAGCATATTGCCTTCAGCATAGGCGGCAATTGGATTGGTTGGAACTAGATCAATAAGAACCTGACTGAATGGCGGTGCCTCAGGTGCAGTGAAGCTGCTGGTGGCACTATTGGCCATGTCAAAGCCTTGCCCCGGGCCGATCAGTGTGGCGAAGGAGATCGCCATGGAGATCGCCAGTGCGGTGGTGAGCAGAAACAGCAGGAATGACTTTAAGCCGACACGCCCCAGTTTATTGATATCACCCAAGCCACAAACACCACAAATCAAAGAGAAGGTGACCAGCGGCACAACCAGCATTTTCAAGGTACTGATAAAGAGTGCACCAACCACCTCAAAAAGCCCTTCAACCAGATAGACCTGTACCCATTCAACTTTCGATAGAAAGATGTTGATCAGACTGCCGACGATTAGGCCCGCCACCATCCAGATTAAAATTTTGGTGGTCATGCTCATCTTTGAAGACATGGAAACTCCATTCATTAAGTTTATTTGCTGGCCGCATTCTACAGGGAATTGCATGTGAGGCGTTAGTGCGCTGTTACTGAGTCTGTTTTTAGAGTTTTTTACCGGCAGTACACTCTTCTTTATGGTACTTAATTACTCTCTAATTAATTGTTTTTACAGGTCAATATTGCAGCTGGGTAGCGATTACGTTGATTTTTCATAACGGTTGACAAGCTCGATCCCGGCTATATAATACGCAGCAAATCAGGCGGGAATAGCTCAGTTGGTAGAGCACGACCTTGCCAAGGTCGGGGTCGCGAGTTCGAATCTCGTTTCCCGCTCCATTTTTTACAAAGTTAAACCACTGTCCAGAATGGTGGCTTTAAAGTAAGATATAACGCATCAAAAAAAATTATATGGCTGGGTAGCAAAGTGGTTATGCTGCGGATTGCAAATCCGCCGACGGCGGTTCGATTCCGCCCTCAGCCTCCATTTATCTCCCGACGAACATGCCACTGAATTAGTAATAAAAGCCTCCCATGCCCGGGTGGCGAAATTGGTAGACGCAAGGGACTTAAAATCCCTCGGTGGCAACACCGTGCCGGTTCGATTCCGGCCCCGGGCACCACTTCATTTGTCTCAGATCGTTGAAACTATGCACTTTAGTGCCAGCTGCTGCACGCATATGCCAGTTGAGAGTGATGCAAAAATACCGGCTGAAGCCTCGGCCTCCAAACACCTTTTTAACCAAGAGGGTTTTGGAGGTCGAGGCTTCAGCCGGTTTGTTGTGAAAAAAGTTAGCTCAGTGCTTTAAGGGATGTAGAAAAAATTAAAGTACCGTTATTGCACCGGATTTTTGTTCGCTCTGTCTAGGCAGGTATTGGGCGCATAGTGGGCTACGCAACGAATACTTGCCTAGACAGAGCGGGCAAAAAGACCAGTAAGAGCGGTATTTTAATGAATTCTACATCCCTAAGTAGACCACTGTTTTCAGTGTGATACAGGCTCCTAGGTGAATCATTCATTTGTGTAACCACTCCATAATGAAGATAGAAAACTGGTGACGAATTATGGTGGGTGGCTACACCTGTGCATCATGATAAATGCTTTGAACATCATCCAGGTCGTCCAACATTTCGATAAATTTATCGAACATCTCTTGCTCATCACCACTGATAGAAATGGTGTTTCTGGGTATGAATTGAATTTCATCCACATCAAAATCGATTTCACCAAAGCACTCGGTCAATGTTTGCTTGGCTTTGAATTGATCAGTGTGAGTGGTGAAAACGGTAACATTATCGCCATCATTCTCAATATCAGTCACCTCAACATCCGCCATCATTAATGTTTCCAGCACCGCCTCTTCATCACCTTTAAAGACTAAAATGCCCGCGTGGTCGAACATGTGGCTGACACTGCCTTGGGTGCCAATTTTGCATTTGCTCTTGGTAAAGCATTGGCGTACATCACCAAAGGTACGATTCGGGTTATCAGTCAGGCAGTCGACAATCACCATGCAGCCGCCTGGGCCAAACCCTTCATAGCGGGCGGGAGAGAAATCCTCACCACCGCCGCCCTTGGCTTTATTCATCGCTTTATCAATAACGTGGGTGGGTACCTGATCTTTTTTAGCCCGCTCAATGAGTGAGCGCAGTGCCAGGTTACCGGTAGGATCCAGGCCGTGTGCTTTGGCGCAAACATAGATTTCACGGCCATATCGACTGTAAACCCTGGCTTTGGCGTCCGAGGTTTTAGCTATCGACTCTTTGCGGTTTTGGTAGGCTCTACCCATGATTATCTTTCCATTTGCTGGCAAGGTAGAGGGCCTCTACTTTCTGCCGTGCCCATGCTGTTTTGCGTAAGAATTTGAGGCTGGAGTTGATGCTGGGATCTTTGGTGAAGCATTTGATTTTTATGCGTTGTGCCAGCTCATCCCAACCATATTTTTCGACCAGCCGGGTCACCACTGTTTTCAGTGTGATGCCGTGCAACGGGTCTTGCCTGGGTGAATCACTCATTTACTTTGTTTTCACTTCCGGGTTTTGCTTCTGCTTTTTTTACACGGATTTTATGACCCTCAATCTCTCTATAATTGAGGGCTTTCATGGCCGCTTTTCCTTCCCCCGGTTTTGGCATCTCAACAAAACCAAAGCCTTTTGAGCTGCCGGTCTCTTTATCCATCACCAAGGTGCAAGACTGGACTGTGCCATGTGCTTCAAACAGGGTGCGAAGCGTCTCTTCTGTTGTGGTGCGGGAGAGGTTGCGAATTAGTAGTTTCATAGGGACCCATAATATTATCGATTATTGTAGGAGCCATCTTCAGATGGCGAAAAAGGGCAAAAAATGGCGAAAGACGGTAAAAAATGGTGTGTTACCACTCAGGTGTTATCGCGAGCTAAAGCTGGCTCCTACGTGTATAGACACTATATTAGCGTAATCGTACTCAGCGTATTCAGGTATGCAGACCACACTCTGATTTTGTTGTATCCACCCAGCGCCCTGAGCGGTCATCCCCTTTTCGGGTGCAGTGGGTGCAGCCGACCGATGCGTAGCCCTTGGCAACCATCGGGTGAAATGGCAGTTTATGCTCGCGGATGTAGCTATCGCGTTGCTGTTTAGTCACATCAACCAGAGGATAAAACTTAATCATGCCGCCACGGTACTCGAATACATCGAGGCTGGCCCGGTGTTCCGTCTGCCAGCGCATCAGCCCGGAAACCCAGACGTTGTACTGTTTTTTTACCTCTTGCAGCGGCTCCACCTTGTTGATGCTACAGCAGAGATCCTGGTCTGTTTTCCAGGTCTCATCTTTCAGTGTGAACTCAAACTTCCACTCCTCTGCCCGTACATCTTCAACTTTCAGGTTGTAGAGTTCGATCAGCTCCTCTTTATAGAGCAGGGTATCCTGGAAGTGATACCCGGTATCGATAAAGATCACCTTTTGGTGCGGTGCCGTCTGGGAAAAGAGGTGCAGCAAAAAGGCAGAGTTAGTGGCGAAAGAGGAGGTGAGCATCACCTCATCTTCCTTAAAGTCTTTATAGAGTTGCTGCACGCGCTCTTCAGGGGTTAACGGCCCATAAACGCGATTTAATTCGGCAATCTGACGGTCGATTGCGGCTTGTTCACTGTCGGTCATCTCTTCTGTATTGCTCATTGCTGCTTGCCACTATTCATTCAAGCCTCAGGATTAAGGCGATTAGAGGGTATTATAGCGGTTTCAGTCCCGGTTGTTGATCTCTAATTTCAGATGCTTCAAGCGGGCCTCTGTAGTATCATTAGCCCCCTTTTTGCACAACTCGGGTTATATATTAAGTATGTTGGAACTGAACCCTGTCTTTAAAATGATCGACGATATGCTTGAGCGTACTGCTACGCTGAGGGGGTACCTTTGACTATGATACCAAGTCAGAACAACTGGTTGAGGTGGAGCGCGAACTAGCCGAACCCACGGTGTGGGACAACCCTGAGCGCGCACAAGAGCTGGGTCGCGAACGTGTTGCACTGGAGCTGGTAGTCAAAACAATCGACAACATGGAAGGCGGCCTGGCAGATGCCAAAGAGCTGCTGGAGATGGCCGCCGAAGAGAGTGATGAAGAGAGCGTCGTCGCCGTGGAGGAAGACCTTGCACGGCTGGAGAGCGAGCTGGCTAAACTGGAATTTAACCGCATGTTCTCGGGTGAAATGGATGCCAATAACGCCTACCTGGATATTCAGTCGGGCTCCGGTGGCACCGAGGCGCAGGACTGGGCCGAGATGTTGCTGCGCATGTATCTGCGCTGGGGTGAGGCGCAGGGGTTTGACGTCGATTTGATGGAGTGCTCTGCCGGTGATGTGGCGGGTGTTAAAAGTGCGACCATTCACTTTAAGGGCGAATACGCCTTTGGCTGGCTGCGTACCGAGACCGGGGTGCACCGTCTGGTACGAAAGTCACCATTTGATTCCAGCAGCCGTCGCCACACTTCGTTTACCTCAGTTTTTGTCTCCCCGGAGGTAGATGACAATATTGATATTGAGATCAACCCCGCTGACCTGCGTATCGATACTTATCGCGCCTCAGGTGCCGGTGGTCAGCACGTTAACCGCACCGACTCAGCAGTACGAATTACCCACCTGCCCACCAACAGCGTGGTGCAGTGCCAGAACGATCGCTCACAGCATAAGAACAAAGCGGCGGCGATGAAACAGCTTAAAGCCAAACTGTATGAGCTGGAGATGATGAAGCGCAACGCAGACAAACAGGCGCTGGAAGAGACTAAATCTGACATCGGCTGGGGCAGCCAGATTCGCTCCTACGTGCTGGATGCCTCACGAATTAAAGATCTGCGCACCGGGGTTGAGACCGGCAATACCCAGGCGGTGCTGGATGGTGACTTGAATCAATTTATTGTGGCGTCATTGAAGAGCGGGCTGTAACAGCCCGGCAGATTGATGGGAGAAAAACAGATGAGTTGGGTCTATCTAGTACATCAACCACTCTATATTGATGGATCAGCGACCCTGTGGCATTTTGCATCAAGGCACAGCTCGTGGGTAATGGTTGTTCCCTTGGCAAGAGTTGTAACGCCGAGGCAGAATGCCACAGGGTCGCCCGACGGGTTGCTCTGTCTGCTTCCATGGCTGCGTTGTGCTTCTTATGAAGGGAACAACCATTCCCTGCGAAGCACGCCTTGCCACGAAAACAGACAGAACAACTGATCCATCAATACAGGGTGGTTGATGTACTAGAATCCTTTGTGGTTTTTTACTGAAATAATGAGAGAAAGAGAAACATGCTAGATCCCCATCTGCTACGAACTGATCTGGACGGTATCGCACAACAATTGAGCGTGCGCGGTTTTACGCTGGATACGGCACGAATCGCTGAGCTGGAGCGCCAGCGCAA
>UOFP01000242.1_pt1 | contig 12089 bp, 13 predicted proteins | sample 1988921 | NCBI WGS metagenome assembly UOFP01 (sample SAMEA4712195, study PRJEB27164) | hydrothermal vent metagenome | biome: marine basaltic hydrothermal vent biome; feature: marine hydrothermal vent; material: mineral | place: Pacific Ocean | collected 2011-06-14/2011-07-23 | depth 1719 m | reverse complement strand
TTTTTGTTCGCTCTGTCTAGGCAGGTATTGGGCGCATAGTGGGCTACGCAACGAATACTTGCCTAGACAGAGCGGGCAAAAAGACCAGTAAGAGCGGTATTTTAATGAATTCTACATCCCTAATGCCAATGCGCTGTACTTTTTAATCTCCGCACTGTCTTACAACCTATTTGCCCTGATGCGCCAATTGCTACCGGCAGAGCTGGCTCAGCATCGCGCGCTGGCGCCTGTATGCCATCGCGGCAAAAGTGGTTAGGACAGGGCGGCAATTATTTGCAAAGCTAAAGGAAAAGCATCGCACACTGCTAGAGCAGGTGCTTATCGCACTGAAGGCGTTTGAGCCACCGCCAATTTGAAGGCGTTTGTGACATCAATAGTCGTTTATACAGGATAAATCCGTCCAAAATGGCCAATTAAGGGTTGAATATGCGCCGAGGAACGGTTTTTGACTCAACCTCTCGGCCATACACGCGGTGATGGTCTGCAATAAGGCTTGAAAGAGAGCCTCAGAGGCTCTTGGAGTACTGATGAAATCCTATCTGGGGATTTGGGTAACCCATCAAGCTACCTTTCTCGCTAAAAATGACTATATTTAAGGGAGCTTTGGATAAATCATAATTATTTTTAGGCTGGCTGAAATCGTCCTCACAAGCGATAGAAATCAGGAGGAGAATATGAATCAATCAGAACACTTGATTGAAGAGAAAATTCTACAATACCAGGCCCATCTCAATCACATTGATCAGTTGGTCGAACGTGTCGATAGGGAGGGCAATCTTGATGATGCCGAACAACTTTACAATGCACTCTCCTACATAAGGGAGGAACGGGAACTTCTCTTGGCACTAATTAACAAACTCAAACACAACATTCACACCCTTTATCTGGAAAATACCCTGCAAAAAACCCACCCCATGATCGTCTGGGAAGCGGTAGCAAATAAGCTTGATGGGTTGATCAGCCCTTATGATCACCACTGAACAATCATCACCTCTGCCGATTCAACACCTTCAAGTGTGACCTAACAAAACAGCAGCGTTGTAAATAAAAAACAAACCCGTATAATGGCGCCCATTACGCTGCATGGTGTAATGCGTTATGGTGACTTGCATTGGTCCTCTCGCGACGATAGGTTATGAATTCCGCCAGGCCCGGAAGGGAGCAACGGTAGTAACTGATTCGGGCGCCGGGATGCGGCTGGTGTGAGTCGCCACTTTAATTTTCACCTTCCCCGCTTTATCCTTCCAATACTCTTTTTATGAGGCTTTATGTAAAAGCCCGGCTGCGCTATCATTCCCTCTTTCCATTTCACTCAAGAGTACACTGCACCTTGCTGCGAAATACCACAGGAACACTGAATACGACACCCTAATCTGCAGGTAGAAATGCAAAATGATATGCAATATATTGGTTTCACAGTGAAATATAAAAATATTAGTCGCACCCGTTGGTTCCACGGCTATTTTTTATTTTATTGTAGAATCAAGAGCTTACATAGCATACGCATTTCTATCTGGGAATTAGGGTGACAATATCACCTTGACGGAGTAGTCGATGAGTTATCAGGTTTTGGCGCGCAAATGGCGCCCTCGTAATTTCAAGGAGATGGTGGGGCAGGAACATGTTCTGCGCGCCCTCATCAATGCCCTCGATAACGATCGTCTGCACCACGCCTTTCTTTTTACCGGCACCCGTGGTGTGGGTAAAACCACCATTTCACGTATTCTAGCCAAATCACTTAACTGTGACCAAGGCGTCAGCTCATCGCCTTGTGGTGTTTGTGGTAGCTGTAAAGAGATTGATGAGGGGCGCTTTGTTGATTTGATTGAGGTGGATGCCGCCTCGCGCACCAAAGTGGAGGATACCCGTGAATTACTTGAAAATGTGCAATATGCACCCACTCGCGGCCGCTACAAAGTCTATTTGATTGATGAGGTGCACATGCTCTCATCCCACAGTTTTAATGCACTGCTTAAAACGCTGGAAGAGCCACCGCCCCATGTCAAGTTCCTGCTGGCAACCACCGATCCCAAAAAACTACCCATTACCATACTCTCCCGCTGCCTTCAGTTCAGCCTACGTCGCTTACCCGTCGGGTTGATCAGCAATCACCTTAAATACCTGCTTGAGCAGGAACAGATTCCCTTTCAAACGGAAGCGCTGCCGCTGCTTGCCCATGCGGCAGATGGCAGTATGCGCGATGGCCTCAGTTTACTGGAGCAGGCCATTGCCTATGGTGGCGGCGAGGTACAAGAGGGTGAAACCCGCAGCATGCTCGGCACTATTGATCGCCACTACATCTTCAATCTATTGAATAACCTCTCTCAACACGACGGTGCGGCGGTGATGCACAGCGTTGAAGAGCTCTCCGCACAGGCACCTGATTATCACGCCGTCTGCGCTGAGTTAATCAGCACTCTGCAACGCATTGCCCTGGCTCAAATGGTGCCCAGTGCCCTGACGGATGAGGAGCAACAAAGTGAAGCGCTCAGCTCACTCGCCACACAAATGACACCTGAGGCAATCCAGCTCTACTATCAAATCGCCCTGCACATGCGACGCGACCTGCCACTGGCACCAGACCCTCGTGGTGGCTTGGAGATGGGGCTGTTGCGTATGCTGGCATTTCACCCCGTGGGAGTGTCTGGTGCAACCAAATCTCAAACAGGGAACAGCAACCCGGCACAACCACACACACCCTCGTCGAATGAAAAAATAGACCCAGCGCAGGAGGCGCTTGCCAGCGCAAAAAAGCCCGTTAAGCAAACGCCCCCTGTCGTCAATAACGCCACAACAGCAGAGGCCATTTCACCGCCAGCAACCAAGATGCCGCCAAGCAACAGTGCTCACGCTTCAGCAATGGCCGCTGTGCGCCATACGCTCACAAATAAAGAGCCTGAAAAAAAATTAGACAGGGGCCTTGATGCGAAAAACAGCTTTCACTCCAATGAGGAGAAAATAGCCGAAAAACCGAGACCTGAAATGGGTGCCCACAGTAAAGAAAACACAAGAGTAATTGCCGGGTTTGCTGGTGTAAATGAAGATTCCGGGGCTTTTGATACCGCTGGCACAGAAAACATCAGTTCTGAAAAGGCCTCAAACAAGGTAAGCACTGATAGCAGAGCAGTTGAAGAGGTAACACCGCGAATCACACCCCAACCATCAACGCCACCCCAGACGAATGCTGATTGTGAAAATTGGGCTGAGGTTGTTGCCCTGCTTAAGATTGGTGGTATGACCCGCCAGTTGGCAATGCACTGCACATTGACCACCCATGACAGCAGTGCGATTGAGCTTTGCCTTGCCCGCAGTCACGAACAATTCGTAAACCAAGAACGCAAAGAACAGCTGCAACAAGCACTCAGCGATCACTTTTCCAATACCCTATCACTACAAATCATCGTTGGTGATGCCGATACTGAAAACCCAATGCAAATTCAACAGCGGCTATTGGCAAAACAGCAGCAGGCCGCAGAACAGTCCATTCAGAGCGATCCTTTTGTGCAGGCCATGCAACAAATTTTTGCCGCCAAAATCATCCCGGATAGCATCACCCCAACCGGATAACACAACAACTGCTTACAAGCCACGCATCGTTGGTTATAATCAGTCCCACTTTTAAATCAGAGCACAATGAGGGCACCATGAGCAATCCAATGAACCAACTAATGAAACAAGCGCAACAGATGCAAGCCGACATGCAGAAAGCGCAGGAAGATCTGGCCAACATGGAGGTCAATGGTCAAGCGGGTGGCGGCATGGTAACGGTGGTAATGACAGGCCGCCATGATGTGAAACGTGTCAATATTGATGACAGCCTGATGTCTGATGACAAAGAGATGTTGGAAGACCTGCTGGCAGCCGCCGTTAACGATGCCGTGCGCCAAATCGAAAAAACATCACAGGAGAGAATGTCCGGCATGACATCGGGCATGAACCTGCCTGCTGGCATGAAGTTCCCTTTCTAGAATTTTATGGCTCTCTCCCCACTGATTCGCCGCCTGATTGAAGACCTTCGCTGCCTGCCCGGGGTTGGCCCCAAGTCGGCACAGCGGATGGCGTTTCAACTCCTTGAACGTGACCGCGATGGCGCACGTCGCCTCGCGGACACGCTGCTGCAATCGGCGGAAAAAATTGGCCACTGCAGCCAATGCCGCACCCTCTGTGAAACAGAGCTCTGCACCATATGCTGTGATCAGCGCCGTGACAGCAGCCTGATTTGCGTGGTTGAAACACCCGCTGATGTGGTCGCACTGGAGCAGTCATCCGGTTACCGGGGGCGCTACTTTGTGCTAATGGGCCACCTCTCACCACTGGATGGTATTGGGCCGAATGACATTGGGATCGACCTGCTCACTGAGCAGCTAAAATCACATGATGTTAACGAAGTTATTCTGGCAACCAATCCAACGGTTGAGGGAGAGGCTACGGCACACTTCATTCACGACATGGTGCAACGCCAAGGCATTAAAAGCTCCCGCATCGCCTTTGGTGTACCACTGGGTAGTGAATTGGAATATACCGACAGTGAGACCCTCTCCCGTGCGCTTCAAGGGCGGCAACTTTTTTAACTCTCCTCAATCCAAGAATTTATTCACCAACAATTGACTCTTTTCAACCAGCGCCTGAAAATTCTGAAAAGCATAGTGGTCTAATTGACACGACGGCACCCGCCGATCAGCATAAAAAATACCGTGTGGTTTGCCCCGAACATAAAATCCATAGGCAAAAAAGCTATGTGTCCGGTTTATTTTTTTCAGGGTGTTGGGGATCGTATCCGGCATTCGCTCCCACATTGCCGTGGTTACCCATACCGAAGACGGTTGATCCAGCAAGGCATTGAAAACAGAGTCATGCCCCAGATCCACATTCAGTAAATTAAATGAGACATCCCGATCAGCACCAGCACTATAGCGTGCCTGCAAACAATCGGTCTCAGAGACAACCGCAGCATACATCACACGATTCAAACCAACCGCATCGTGTAACAGATGAACCGTCTGATCGAGCAGATCAGCAAGCGAAAAATCATCTTCACCTAGCCCCTTTTCAATGTAGCGATCAAAAAAAGAGAGCAAGGGAATACGCGGAGCAATACAGATATCGTTGTGATCAGTTGGAGCAGGGCCATTCACCCGCACGGCATTACTCTCATCTGAATTTGTTTCAACCGACTCATCAAGAGCAAGCAGGCCATCCCAGTCAACTAACACCTCATCAAATAGTGCACCATACGGCCTAGCCACTTTCAAACAGTTGTTATGGATGATGTATAACCGCTCCATCACCTCTTCTGGCTCACGCCCGAGAAATTGCCCAATGTGTACCAGATTATCCGTGACAATCCGGCGGTTATCACCACTGGCTGCGGCATAACTCAGCTGCTCTGCCATCACCACGCCCCGCAAACGAACCTGGCTCGCTGCTGCCACCTGCATCGCATCACTCACCGCTTCAGGCATATTCCACTTTCGAGCCAAAGCATACGATAAAGCATTTTGAGTAAAACCAAACACCAGATACTCCATCTCATCTGACGTGCGGCTTCGGCTGCGCAGCAAGGCATTAACAGTATGCATGCCACCCGGTGCCAACAACCACATGGCCAACCCACCCACGCTGTGCAATAGGCCCGCCAAATAGAGTTCATCGGGCACCAGATCATTTCGCATCATAGCGATTTCACGCGAAACCAATGCACTGTGTAACGCATGCCCGTAAGCCTGAAGCAGTTTTGAGCTCAGCTTGTCAGGTAGATCCTCAACCGATTGGCTATTGGCGGCAATTTCACGAATATTGCGGATTCCCAGCATCATCGCCGCATATTCAAGCGTTGTGAGTCGGTGATTAAGATGACCACGGGCATGGGTGTTCACATGGTGAATAACGTTAACTGCCATCCCCACATCATTCTCCAGAATATCGGTCACCACCTCATTGCTGAGACTCTCCTCATCTTCAAAGCGCGCTTTGGTATGCTGAAGCACTGGAAAATTCAAGGTACCAATTTTTTCCAGCCACTTGTGCAGGCGTTCTTTCATTGCAGCTCCTGTCGCCGATACTCATTAACAAGCTTACGTTATCGGCTGGTTACCAATAGTTATTTAACCACAGCAAATACCAGGGGAATAGCCACTCTCTGTTTTTCAGGCTAGACTACCAAGGAATTCAAACTTCACATTACCTCAGACACAGAGGTTAAAGATTAGCGACCTATTGCCGAAGGTCAACTAGCAAACAATCAAATGCGTAACTATTCAGCACAGCAAGAAATAACAATGTAGCGGTTCAGGTCACCCCTGAAATTTACCAGTTCAAAGAAAAAAATGTGAGTTTGCATGGGTGAATGATCGTTTTTTAATGCGGAAATGGCCGATTTCAGGGGTGAGCTGAACAGTTGCTCAAATACATCCCGAGCCATCATAACAACAGGTAATTATGTACTCCACGCAACCACAATCGCAAGATGCCCTCCTCCATCAACATGCCCCCATGGTAAAACGTATCGCATACCATTTAGCCGCTCGACTGCCCTCATCAGTGATGGTTGATGACTTGATTCAGGCCGGTATGATTGGCCTGCTTGATGCCAGTAAAAACTACGACGCCACCCAAGGTGCAAGCTTTGAAACTTACTCATCAATTCGCATTCGAGGTTCAATGCTGGATGAACTGCGTCGAAATGACTGGGCACCAAAATCAGTACACCGTAAAAATCGTGACATCATGAACGCAGTTAAAGATATCGAAAGTACAACCGGCCAAGATGCCAAAGATGATGAAATTGCCAACCACATGGGCATTTCACTGGATGAGTATTACAAGATATTGCACGACGCCAGCACCTCAAAAATATTTAGCATGGATGAGTTAGAACTTGATGATGGTGCAATCAACCAGAGCGCATCCAGTAATACCCGCACAGAACCATTGGAACTGCTTCAAACTGAGGATGTAAAACGACTACTCGCCAATGTAATCGACACACTACCCGAGCGGGAAAAACTGGTTATCACTCTCTACTACAATAACGAGCTAAACTTGCGTGAAATTGGTGCCGTTTTAGAGGTGAGTGAGTCCCGGGTCAGCCAGATGATGAGCCAAGCAATAATACGCCTTAAATCACGCATGCAATCACATTAAAAAGACTCTGAACAAACCATGATATTCATTACCGAGACCTTTTAATGCCTGTCACAGCACACCACAAAAAACATTTTTTCAACCAGACCCGGCTGCATGAAACCAACTACCGCTTGCTACAGCAACTATTGGGCAATTTGGAACAGATAACACCATACTGCCACTTTGAGCTACTTGAAAATAGCCTGCTTCACATCGAAGTCAAAGAGAAGCACCGCTACACAACGATGATCACATTAACGCTCACACTGCCTCATCTGACCCCCTTCGACACAGACCTGACCATTGAGGCACGCATCTATCACGATGCCCATGTGGTTGAGGTCAGCCACTACCAGAAGCATGGCCGTTTCGCGGTGCAGTGTGATATACCCAACCGTCACGGTTATCACCTTGATGAAAAGCAGCAAGCGAATAAAATGCTGCAAGAATCCCTTCGCTACTCACTTCGTCTGTTACGAAACGAAGGTTACCAAGGGAAACTCTGAGAGACCTTTGCACGATTCATATTTGCCTTGCTGGAGCAAAAACTATCTTTCGTGCAAAGGTCTCTCTGAATAAGTGGGATTAAAATTGAGTTGAGCGGAAGTTGCTCTCATTACAGTAACCCTGTGGACACGAATTAGAAACAAGTAGCCTGGGCTGAGCTTGCGAAACCCGGGATCATTCACCAAACCCGCCCCCGCAAGAACCACGCCCCGCCCAATCTACCGGATATTCCTCTCGGCTCACAGAGCGATGAAAACTTGAATAGGGCCACGCCGCAACACAACTAACATAACCATGTTTGACCGGGTTGTAGTGAATGTAATCGACATGCTTTTCAACGTCAGATAAATCACGCAATGTATGCTCCCAAAACCGGCGCTGCCATATCCCTCGCTCACCTTTTTTGATACGCCCTGCTGTACGATGCTCACCACCCGATATTCGCTTTGAAAACCGCGATTTTATCTCCCGCCAGCGGATTGAATAATCTGCATCATGCGGCGGCAGAGTCCAAATACAATGAAGATGATCAGGCAAAACCACGATAGCATCTATCGTAAACGGCCGTTCGGCACGCACCGAGCGCATCACTTCACGCAACTCAATGATCCGCTCAACCAGCAACGACGACGAACGATCGAGCAGTGTCACCGTAAAAAAATAACTGGCACCAGGAGAGAAATTCCTGCGGTAGGTAACCATTGGTTTCAACAGCTCCTTTGTTGATAAACAATCGTTGGTATTTTGTAGACGATCTTTCCCCGGGTTTCGCAAGCTCAGCCCAGGCTACTTGCTAATCAGCCCTACGGGCTCATGCCTATTGACATAGTGCCTAACGGTGGAAGTTAAAATTATACCGATTTCGAACCAGTTTAAATGAGATTATACTTGTTGGCACCAACTGCCGATTTCGGCCAGAAGCGACTATTGACAGAATTCACCAGCCAAACAGTGGTCGGGTTAGAGGCATACCACCAAGAATTCCGTCACCACCGCCTTTCATACCTCGTAACCCGACAGCCCCGTTTCCGGTTCATCTGTAAAAAGATGGGCAACTGATAAAGCGTGCCGCCGGTAAATAAATGCAGCTATTGGTTATTCTCAACTGTGACATACGGCAGATTACGCTCCGCTAATCAGCCCTACATTTAAGCCGTGTTACTAGTTGGGCAACTGGCGGGGGCTATTGTGTGATGTATAGCCGCAACCGACAGGATTGACGAATATCAAGTGGCTGTTTTTTAGGCTAAGGAGCGGTTGGGTTTTGAATTCAGGGTTTAGGGGGTAAAAAGCCGGGGAGAACAGCGATACTTTCAATCAACGGCAACGGTCAGATGAAACCGTTGCTGATTAACACCTGCAGCACCGGCAATCGAACGGTGTGTCAAAAAGCTATTTTCATAGCGCACTATTCCAAATCAATTGAACCCCGGGCTTGTTCAACAAACAGGTTTATATCGCGGCTTCGCGCGATATAACCTTATTCATTAGCCCATTTTATTCATAGTGATATCTACATGAAATGATAGTTATATGTGTATCTGAAACGGCATAAACCAACCTATGAGCATCATCTATTCTTCTAGACCAAAAGCCAGACAAATTTTCTTTTAAAGGTTCCGGTTTACCTATACCTTCAAAAGGTGCTCTCAACACACTAACGATTAGCTTATTGATCCGCTTTAACGTCTTTCTATCCTGGCTTTGCCAGTACACATAATCTGACCAAGCCGCCTCGGTCCATGCCAAGTTTCTACTCATCCAATAAATCCCTTTCTTGAACATTACCTTCTCGATATTGCTCAATGGATTTTCGTAGATGCTCTGCATTTGCTGGAGACTTCAGCAAATACACTGTTTCCATCAGACTATTAAAATAATCAAGTGACATTACAACTGCATCCTCGCTATCTCTACGAGTAATAACGGTACAGTCAGCGTCATTAACCACTTGATCTAAAACAGATTTCAGCCCATTTCTCGCCTCAGTAAATGATACAATTCGCATTTCAGACCTCTACTTGTACATAATACTGAACAAGTATAGCTCTTTTTGGTGTTATGTACAAGATATAAGACAAGTGTGTTTTAGAGGGGCTAACACCAAGCTGTGGGGCCGGCGACGTGAACCTGCCGTAAGCACATCTGATAAACGACACCCCCAACTGTAAAATTCAAAAAACGCGGTAGACGGTCACTACAAGCGCCTGGTTAGGCGGCTTACCATCACAGCAGATTATTTCGCCCAAAACTGTAATAACTTTCTTCTGAGATGATTAAATGATCCAGCACCTCGATTGTTAATGTTTCCCCACCAGCTGTAATGAGATTGGTAATATCCTTATCCTCTTGGGAGGGTGTCAAATTACCACTCGGATGATTATGCACCAAGATGATTTTGGGTGATTTTTTCCGAACGGCCAAACTAAACACTTCAAGTGGATTGACCATTGCTGCGGAAATACTCCCCAAGCTGATCAATTCAATATATGAGATTTTATGGCTTGTTGCCAAGCCAATGACCCAAAAATGTTCCTTCTCTCTTCCTATACGACTTTCACGTAAAAGAACACTTTGCATAATGCTATATATATCTTCTGGTGAGCCAATCTCAATTTTTTGCTCTTTCGTTAATCGAACATTCATCTGCATATCTTCAACGCCCGTTGAAGAAATACTGTTAAACGATGGGCGTTTGATGGCCGCCTAACGCCAGCAATGAGGGGCAAACCATAGTGGTGAGAGGCTTGTGCTAGGCTCTTTTAGCACAAACGAACACCGCGGAGGTTTGTCCCTCTCAATTGCTTTTGTGTACGCCCAGCATGGGCATGAACTAATGAGGTGAAAGTCCTCTGTAGGAAGATCACCGTCGAAAACCATGCTGTTAGTAGACGATAACTACTAGCGAATGGCACAAGACATCGAAGCCACGTAATTTAACGGCCACCGTAAATGATGCAGCAATGCAGAGAAAGTTCATGTTCTTACACCCCACAAGGGGGTACCGAGGTCTGGGGAGATCTGTTTAACAAGCGATCGGTAGATAACCAGTGAGGCCACTGGTCGACCAAGCCTTGGCATGCGGGAACCATCGCCCTGCATGAGCGAATAAGATGGGGCAGATATATTGCTCCTGCAATATCTGCATTTCCGCCATCCATGGCGGTCAACCGATAGCGCTGATGGAGGTAACTTCATGAGTGATTAAGCAGAAGATAGAAAATTGCTCCTGCATTTTCTACATACATGCCATCCATGGCACTATCAGCAGACGGCATACGACTGCATGGACGCAGGAGGTAGAGTGAAGCAGGAAGCCAGAACCGAGTAACCAAATGCCCATCGTAATGGTTGGGACACGGTGAAGGCCTGAACCTGAAGATCAGTGAGGAGCCTGTGCAGCTTAACGACTCCATGCCCGACCGGGTTAAGGAGCGTTAGCGCAAAAGCAGTAGCCAGCACTGGGGTAAGTCGGGGCTAAATTGGTCGGCTTACTTTAAATATTTTTGGGAAACGCCCTGTGCGGAGCTGCATGCAGGGTGTTGTGGAGGCTGAGGGTTAGAGACCCTTGGCTACCCGATTAGCTGAAGACCTTTCCGAATACTCATACTTTTGATGCCAGCACGAAAAGTGAACAGTGATTTCTTTAAACCCAAATTCCTGCGCCACCCTTTTGATTGGAGCTATTTATTAACGGCTCTATCAACCAACTGCCCATCAACAAATTTGTGCAAGACACTAGAGACTAATGTTTGATATGGAATACCTTCCCTTAGAGCCCGCGCCTGCAATGAGCGAAGATCACGGGAGGACAAACGGATATTTATGCGCGTATCTTTCTTGAAGGTAGCTTCGGCAACAACCTTGTGCTGCTTAATTTCCTTAATGGCATTTTTTGACCGTTTAAGCTCGCCTTTTTCAAAAGCTTCGAGGATTTCTTTCTCTTCGGAATCAAGCTTATTCATTAGAACCACCTAAATATTGTTTAGTAGCTTTTCGGCTAGGAACGATAGTTTTCAGGAAAATTTCCTCTTCATTTTCAACAAAAGGTACGAGATATGCGTAACCTTCGATTAAAACAACTGAGATTTTCTGGTTTGGGTAACGCTCATGATTGGGATGATCGTAGATGTCTACTTCATTTCCGAGCTGGATATTGAGGACAACCTCTTCAAACGAAATATTCCTCTCTTCTTTGAGGAGATCGTTCTTTTCTGGATTCCAAGCGTAGGTTTTCATTTCTGAAGGATAGCAGGATGTGTGCCGTTTGTCTTCTTTCTGAATGAGCGATTACAACACAGTTCGCGGTAGAAACGCCCGTTGCCCGACACCCGCACAGATCCCTGCATGAAGTTTTCCCTCACAGGGCTCTTCGGTTGTACTCGCTTTCGCAGTCCACAATGACTTCTTCAACATTACCACCATACTCGTTTCCCTACCATTCTTGCACTACACAT
>UOFP01000309.1_pt1 | contig 12098 bp, 11 predicted proteins | sample 1988921 | NCBI WGS metagenome assembly UOFP01 (sample SAMEA4712195, study PRJEB27164) | hydrothermal vent metagenome | biome: marine basaltic hydrothermal vent biome; feature: marine hydrothermal vent; material: mineral | place: Pacific Ocean | collected 2011-06-14/2011-07-23 | depth 1719 m | reverse complement strand
ACCTCGATAAGTCGAAACACTACCTCTGCTACTGTAGTACCGGCCGTCGCAGCTCAGCAGCGGCCTTCCTTCTGAAACAAAATGGTTTTATTGCCAGTGTGCTCTCGGGTGGTTTTAATCGGGTGCCCGCCTCCTTCATTATCCGTTAATGTAATTGTTCAGCGTGTTTAGATTTTGCCTCAAATCGAGGCGTTTTTGCCCTGAGTACAAAAACAACGACGAGTTGAGGCAAAAGATGAATATGCTACCCGCTAATCAGAACAACCCCGTAGTAACGCAACCCCTTACCGATGGTGATGAACAACATTGCCATGACAACGGGGAGTCGCAACACACCTGCCATTAAACACAAAATATCACCCACCACCGGTAGCCATGACAATAGCAGTAACGGGCTTCCCCAGCGTTGTAATTGCGTGACGGTTTTTTGCTGGCGCGGTGTCAATGGGCGGTTTTTCAGCAATCCAACCGCCAGCATAATACCCATCGCCAAGGTAATAAAAGCACCCAGAGTATTTCCTGCGGTGGCAATGAAGAGTAGCAACCAAGGGTTATGCTGCCCTTGGTTGACCAGATAGCCCAGTAGCACTTCAGAGCCACCCGGCAGCAGGGTCGAGGAGAGCAGTGAACTGATAAACAGCCCCCACAAGGCGTTATTGCCATCAATAAATTCCATGGAGGGAGTCTATCTTGATTACCGTAGGTTGTTAATCATAGGGTAACTATTTGGTGTTTTGTGCGTAAACAAAATGAGCCGGGTTATGTGCTATAGTTGCGCGAAATTATTTTTCTGCTGGGAGTAAGCCGCACAATGTGGGAGAAGGCGTTACATATTATTTTTATGACCTCGTGGTTCGCGGGGCTCTTCTATCTGCCGCGTCTTTTTGTCTATCACGCCATGAGTGATGACAAGGGGAGCCATGAAAACTTCAAAATCATGGAGCGCAAACTCTACTACTTTGTCACACCGTGGATGGTGCTCACCATTGCGATGGGTGGCTGGATGTTGTGGGATTACGCTTGGGCTGCCTACGCCGATTACTGGTGGCTGCATGCGAAACTTTTTTTGTGCCTGTTGCTGGTTATTTACCACTTCATTTGTGGCCACTATGTGAAAGTGTTTGCGGCAGATAAAAACAGCCACAGCCACAAATTTTACCGTTGGTTTAACGAGGTGCCGGTTTTGATGCTGGTTGCTATCGTTATTCTTGTTGTTGTTAAGCCGGGGATGTGATGATGAGGATTGTAGAATAATGGATGAGATGCCCGATGTACCGATCGTCCTATCGTTTGCCGGTAACGACCCAACCGGTGGTGCCGGTCTGGTTGCTGATATAGAAACCCTGGCCAGCATGGGGTGCCATTGTGCGCCAGTGATTACCGCGTTAACGGTACAGGACTCCGTTAATATGAGTCGCTTTGATGCCGTTGAGATGGATCTGCTGATCGAGCAGGCGCGTGCGGTGCTGGAAGATATGCCGGTGAGTTGTTTTAAAATCGGCATGATCGGCAGTGAAGAGGCGGCGGTTGCGATTCACTCTATTTTGATGGACTACCCCGGCATTCCGGTGGTGCTTGATCCCATCTTACGGGCCGGTGGTGGTACGCAGATAGCGGATGAAGATCTGGTTGAGGCAATGGTTGAGCTGCTCTTTCCGTTGACCACGGTGTTAACCCCGAACAGTCTCGAAGCGCGCCACCTTGCCCATGAGGCCGATACACTGGATGCTTGTGCACATGAACTGCTGGATATGGGCTGTGAATATGTACTGCTGACCGGCACCCATGAGACAACGCCCGAGGTGGTCAATACGCTCTACGGTAATAACCGCTTGATGGAGAAGTTCAGCTGGGGGCGACTGGCCGAGAGTTACCATGGCTCGGGCTGTACTCTGGCCTCAGCGATTGCCGGTATGTTAGCCCACGGTGTCGAGCCGTTTGCAGCGATTCATGATGCACAGGATTTCACCTGGCAATCACTGAAAAATGGTTATCGATTGGGCATGGGGCAGCATATGCCGAATCGCTTCTTTTGGGCCCGTGGCGAGGATGAAAGTGAACCGAAGCCCACGGAGTAATCAGCTGCGGGGGCTGTATGTGATTACCGACAGTCGCTTGTTGCACTGTGATGAGCTGTTGTTGCAGGGGGTTGCTGCGGCGATCAGCGGTGGTGCCCGCCTGGTGCAGTACCGCGATAAATCAACTGATCAACAAAAGCGGTTGCGTCAGTCACGGGCACTACTGCAACTGTGCCGCGAACAGCAGGTTCCTCTGTTGATTAATGATGATATTGCACTGGCGGCAGAGATGGGTGCCAATGGGGTGCACCTGGGGCAAGATGATCTCTCTCTGGCAGAAGCCCGTGCGCTGCTGGGTGAGCAGGCGATCATCGGTCTCTCCTGTTACAATCAGTTGCATTTGGCCGAACAGGCGCAGGAGGCGGGTGCAGATTATGTCGCCTTCGGGCGTTTCTTCAGCTCGCATACCAAACCGCAGGCATTATCTGCTGACAGGGCGTTGCTAGATCAGGCCAGAAAAAAAATCCAGTTGCCGATGGTGGCGATTGGTGGCATCACCCCGCAAAATGGGGGAGCACTGCTGACGGCAGGTGCTGATATGCTGGCCGTGGTGCATGGGGTCTTTGCTCAGCCGGATATCCAAACTGCCGCACAAAACTACAGACAGATTTTTCAGAATAACGAGAGAGAAGGATAAGGTAATGACTCAATCACACGACCTGTTTCAGGCAGCCCAACAGCATATCCCCGGTGGTGTTAACTCTCCGGTTCGCGCCTTTAAAGGGGTGGGTGGCGATCCCATCTTCTTTAAAAAAGGTGAAGGTGCCTATGTTATTGATGCGGACGATAAAAAATATATCGACTACGTTGGCTCCTGGGGGCCGATGATTGTGGGTCATGCGCACCCCAAAGTGATCAAGGCGGTACAAGAGGTGGTGGTGAACGGTCTTGGCTTTGGTGCACCGACCCAGATTGAAACCACCATGGCCGATCGGGTGTGTGAGTTGGTGCCCTCCTGTGAGCTGGTGCGCATGGTCTCATCCGGTACCGAAGCCACCATGAGTGCGATTCGTCTGGCCCGTGGTTACACTGGCCGCGATAAGATTGTGAAGTTTGAGGGGTGTTACCACGGTCACTCTGATTCGTTACTGGTAAAAGCGGGATCCGGTGCATTGACGTTGGGTGTACCGACCTCACCGGGCGTGCCTGCGGCGTTGGCTGAACATACCCTCACCCTCACCTATAACGACATTGAGTCGGTTAAAGCGGCCTTTGCCAAAGTGGGCGGTCAAATCGCCTGTATTATTGTCGAACCGGTCGCAGGCAATATGAACTGCATTCCGCCTGTTCCCGGTTTCCTAGAAGGGTTGCGCGAGGTGTGTGACGAGTATGGCACGGTGTTGATCTTTGATGAAGTGATGACCGGTTTTCGCGTCGCCCTTGGTGGTGCGCAGGCGCATTACGGGGTTAAACCTGACCTGACCACATTGGGTAAAGTGATTGGTGGCGGCCTGCCGGTTGGTGCATTTGGTGGCAAACGTGAAGTGATGGAGCAGATTGCACCATTAGGCCCGGTATATCAGGCCGGTACCCTCTCGGGTAACCCGGTATCGATGGCGGCCGGGTTGGCCTCGATGGATATTTTGATGCAGGCGGGTTTTCATGAAAATCTATCACAAAAAGCAGCGATGTTAATGGATGGCCTTAAAGCACGCGCCAAGGCGGCGGGTATTCCACTGACCACCAACCAGGTCGGTGGCATGTTTGGCTTCTTCTTCTCTGATGAGCCGCAAGTGAGCCGTTTTTACCAAGTAACGCAATGTAACCTGCAACGCTTCCAGTTGTTCTACCATGAAATGCTCAATCAAGGAGTCTACCTGGCACCTTCTGCTTATGAGACGGGCTTTGTCTCATCAGCCCACACTGAGGTGGAGATTCAGGCGACTCTGGATGCCGCTGAGAGAGTATTTGCCAAGCTGTAATTTGAAAAGCAAACAGCAGACTCACTGCTGTTTTTTGGGCTGAATCGCGGGCATCCGCTCACTTAAACGAATGGTCGGGCGGTTAAGGCGTTGGTCATAGATGGCCGCGTAAGCCATTACATTCTGTACATAGCCGCGAGTTTCGTTAAAGCGAATGGTCTCCACCCAGCGATCCGCTTCAATACCTTGCTCTTTAGGCAACCACTTGCGTACATTACCGTAACCCGCGTTGTACGCCGCTGTTGCGGATACCAAATTGTTTTGCAGTCGATTGAGGTTGCGCCTCAAATAAGCAGTACCAAATTTAATGTTGAGATCACTTTGCAACAGGTTGGCGGTGTTGTGCAGCGGACTTTTGAGCAGCCGCCCGATTTCACGTCCGGTGCGTGGCATGATCTGCATTAAACCCAATGCACCTCGACTGGAGCGTGCATCCAGCATGAATGCGCTCTCCTGACGGATAACCGCCATCACCCATGCGGGGTCAATCTGATGCCGCTCGGCTTCGTTAATAACATGCTGTTGGTGGGGAAGCGGAAACCGCAGCTCCAGGTCATCCCGGTAGGGTGTCTGTGCAACCGTGTGTATGGCGCGGTCGTGCCAGCCCCATTCAGCGGCTAATTTGGCTGCTTGGGCCAGTTGCTGGGTATTCATCCGTTGTGTCGCTTGACGCCATTCACGGCGTGCATCAACCACACGATCTAACAAAAATAGCTCCCTGGCCCGTATAAAAGCCGGTATGGTTTGTAGTGTCATCACTTGCGCATCCATCAAGTCGATCTCTTGATGGTTGAGCTGGTAGTCAGTACCCACCCTGTCGGCGGCCAAAAATCCGTAGTAGTGGCGCTGTCCGGCCAGTTCGGTATAGCGTGAAAGTATCACTTCATTTGGTTCAGTGCCCAGCTCTTCGGCAGCGCGTATTGACCAATACTCCCACCTGGGTGTTGCCTGCATCTGCGGGCTAAGGCGCAGTAGCCATTGTTGCATTGCCTGCCAGTTACCCACGGCGATGGTCGCACGTATACGACGCTCTTGAAGGTCACTATTGCCAGGGTTGTTGATTATCTGTGTTAGCTCTGGGCGGTCGAGCGCCTCTTTTTGTAACAGGCTGGCTAGTGCCAGATTGCGCTCGATTGCAATCACTTCTTTAGCATTAAAGTCGTGCTTTTTTGATAGTTTTTTCCAGCCTGTCCAGGCCAGGGAAGCGTTGTAACGGGCCAGGCGCTTGATGCCAAAGCGAACAATTTTTTTGGCCAACGTGGGTGGTTGCCGGGTTAAGTTCAGACGATTGATTTTTTCGGGCTGGCGGTAAAGCTGGTGCCACTGCTCTGCAAGCTGTTTTTGCTCACCCTCTGTGAAGCGAATCAAATAACGCGCAAGACGATATTTTCCTCTCTCCATCGCCAGTTGAAAGCGTTGCCAGGCCAGTTCTGAATTGAAATGGCTGGACTCCTGCCAAGTGCGGAAGAGAGGGTCACAGGCTTTTGGTTGTGATTTTCCGACCAACCAAAGCGGTTTGACCTTTGACAGTGCCTGCTCTTTTTTACCCGAGTGATAGAGCGCACGTACCGCGTAACAATCCAGCTCTGCACCGCCATTGCCCGGGTAGTGTTTGAGAAGCTTTTGCCAGCGTCGGTTTTCAGCGAGGTGGATGAGCCATTGATTATTGAGTCGCTTGGCAATGGGTGTGTCACCAAAGCGTTGGTTGAATGAATCAATTTGTTGCGGCGATAGATAGCCCAGGCGGGATTTATAATCGGCGTAGATGAGGTAAGGCAGTAGGGAGTAACTGCTCAGCTGGTTTAAATGTTGCCGGAATTGCTGGCGTTTGTTATTGCGCAATAAGTTTTCAGCCTCTAGAAAAAGCTGGCGTTGACTGCTGTAGTCATGCTGGGTGGTTGAAATGTTGGCGCTGGCGCTGGCGCAGAAAAATAGCGCCATAATGAAGAGTGAGGGGAAAGTGGCGATCCCTCGCTCCCGTGGTGTAAATAGAGATAGACAGGAGAAGGTAGCCACAATATTTGAAGATTACTTTCGTTCTGAGCGCAGCACTCTTATCAAGTTATCTTCGTTTTCAATGCGATCGGCCAACACTTCGCCAATGTAGGAGAGATCTTTCTCGAGCATTCCCAGTGACTCTTCACAATGCTTTTGGTTATCGTATTTGTCATTGAAGGCGATGATGATTCCAGTTGTTTCAGAGATTTTTGGGTAGACTCTGTTGGCAACATCCAGCACTTGAGCGCGGCGTTCTTTCCCTTCAGAAATGAAACGGTAAAGGCTGAAGTGAGCATCTGCGGTGTAATCCACCAAAGCTTGGCAGAAGTCTTGAATGGCGGTGATCGTCTCGTCATCTTTTTCAAAGGGGCGTGCCGAACCCAACATGCTGTATTGGGCCAGCATCTCGGTGCGAAGCGTCATCAACTCATCAATGAGCTGATACGACTGTCCGCGGCGTTCCGAAATATCAATTTGAGTTGTCATGTCCATTACCTTACCTTCTACGATGCTCTGCGGGAATATAGAACCATTCTACGGGCTAAATTGCAAAGTGTGAAGTATTTCACAGCAGAGAGTGGGGTGCTGTTCCTAAAATGTTATGTTGTCTGCTGAATTAGCGGGTCGTTTTACATCACCACCCAGACTGGATGATTTTGATTTTGTGGTAAGCATTGAGGAGCACAGGCCGATTAAATATCAAGAGGTGATGTTTGTGTCCTTGGTAATTGATCTGGTCGGGTGGATTGAACCCTTAATTAAGGTAAGGGAGATGGTGTAAATTCCAGGCTTCTTCCATCACCGTAAAAAAAATGTTAATGATTTGTTATTGGTTTTTTGTTATTGTCTTGTCAAATAGTTAGCGCTAATAGTGCAGGCTTTCATTAAGATTGGAATTATCTTGGGAGAAGGACAAATGAAGAGAGCGAGCTGGGTTGCTTTGGTGGTGGTTGCACAGGGATTCGGTTCCATCGTGGTTGCTGACGGGTGGAATCCAGAGTCAGAAGCAGATAACCGTGTTGCCTTTGGTATTGCTGATACACGCCACAATATGACAATGAGCTACACTTTGCCTGCAGATCTGGCTACGATGTTGATACGTCGTAACGATTACGGTGAAGTTTGTGTTTACTGCCATACTCCGCATGGTGCCAACCAAACTTCGGGTGCGGGTATGCCGCTGTGGAACCGAACGGTAGATACGGGCCTGACTTATCAGTTGTACACAGATGCAAGAGCAACCACTTTACAACAAACGTCGACGGCTCCTGGGCCAGCCTCTTTGACCTGTCTATCCTGCCACGATGGTGTCACTGCCATTGACTCCATTATCAATATGCCAGGCTCAGGAAATTATCAGGAGTCTCAAAGAGAGTCGGTAGATCCAGGGTTTCTGGCTGGATGGTCGGCAGATACCTTTGATAATCAGCCTCTGGCTGATTGCGCGAGCTTATGCCATAACGGTAGCAGTCCGTTTGACTTTGAGCTCTTCGTGATTGGTGCTGGTACTGATGCGGACGGGAATTACGTAGAGCCAACGAGAAGTTCGATTGATCTAAGAAATGATCACCCTGTAGGGGTGTTATATCCCACTGGAACTGCAGGGGAATCGGGGGTTGACTTCCGCCCAATGGATGTTTTGATACCCGGTAGATATGCTTTCTTTGAGCGTAATGGTGCCAATGGTCGAGCAGATAAGAATGAACTCCGTGCCTATGACTCAGGTGAAGGTTATGAGGTTGAGTGTGCCTCTTGCCATGACCCACACGGTGTTCCAGATTCCGGTGGTATTACTTTTATTCCAGGCTTTTTGCGGGTGGAAAATACCGGCAGCGCGCTTTGTCTGACTTGTCACGATAAATAGACTTTGTTGGTAATGGTTTGAATTGAAGCCCCGATTTTTCGGGGCTTTTTTGTTTTCCTATGTCCTGACCTGAAACTAAGCCAATATAGTTCCCATGCAAGGGGTAAGCTTTAGCTCGCGATAAGCCCTTAATGAGATGCCACAATCGGTTTTGTAATCGAATATCATCAGGCCTGATGATATGACATAAGCTTTATGTGTAATCGGATATGGTTTTAGTTGCAGCATGGTTGCAGAGTCGGCTTTTTTATCTCTCCTCTGTTTGTTGTGCTCTCCTTAGGGATGTAGAATTCATTAAAATACCGCTCTTACTGGTCTTTTTGCCCGCTCTGTCTAGGCAAGTATTCGTTGCGTAGCCCACTATGCGCCCAATACCTGCCTAGACAGAGCGAACAAAAATCCGGTGCAATAACGGTACTTTAATTTTTTCTACATCCCTTATTACAGGCAATGACGCTCTAACTGCTACGCTCTTATCACTGGGAAGGATCGATAAAAAAGCCTCACCGGCAATTGCCGGTGAGGCTTCTGTGTATATCGATGATTATTGCGCAGTGCTGATAACCTCATCACGCTGATGAGTCATGATCATCACCGTTAAACAGTGATAACCGTCTTGATTATGGGGTGATCTGATGAAATAAAACCCCAGATTAACCAATGCAACCTGTCGGATAATGTTATCGCTTAAGGGGGTTTTGAATAAGCCTGATTAGATTTTGGCCAAGCGAAAGTTGTTCTCATTTGTTTCGAAATGCACAGCGATAGTCGTTCTATTGGTGCGGTTTTTGGGATAAATAAGGGTGATTTCAGCCAGCATAAAATAATCATGACTTGCTCAGAGTTTCCGCAAAGGGTGCCGGTGTGAGCAGGGTATAGATGGATGCCGGGATGCTCCCGGCACGGTGGACTCTTTTCGTTAATCCGGCCAGGTACGCTGAGAGAGGAAGATGGGTGCTGTTTCAGTTTTGACCGGCTTGGCTCTTTTGCGCGTAGTGGTGTTTTGCTTTTGTGGCTTCTCTGCCTGTTGTGTTTTTATCTGGCGCACGCTGTTGGCTAATTTATCTTGTAGCTTCATGGTTGTAGTAGCTCCTCTATTATGGATTCAATTTCTTGGGCGGCGGCCTGACCCTGCTTGCCGAGGCAGAAGACGCTAGCCCCCTCAATGGCGGAGGTTCGGTAGACTGCGCGGCGACGTAGGCCCCCTTTGAGGGAAGGAATGTCAAATTCATCCAGCGCCTGCTGCATGGCACGGGAGAGTGCACTGCGCGGCTCTTGTTGATTAATGACCAGGTAGGCTTTCAGTTTGGGATTACCCAATCTTGCCTGCTCTATTGTATCAGCCAGCCGTACGCTGGCCCACAGATCAACGGGTGATGGCAGCACGGGTATCAGCATGGTATCGGAGGATAGCATGGCGCGTTTTACTGTTTCCCCTTCAAGGGTCGGCGGGCAGTCAACAACAATATATTGATAATCCTGACGGAATCGTTTGATTTCATGGGCCAGGTTGCCTGCAACGGCAATCACCGAGACCGGGAAAGGACGCTTATCTGGGGCCAAACCAGTCCATTGTCCTGCAGACCTTTGTGGGTCGGCATCGATGATAAGGGTGCGGCCACGTTGAGCCAACCCGGCTGCAAAGTTCATACTCAGAGTTGTTTTACCTGTGCCACCCTTTTGATTGGAAATCGAAAATACCTGTGCGGGCATACCGTCTACCTATTTTAGTCAGTCGCCCGAGTTTAACATGAGCTTTGCTGTTAGGTCGATCGGTGTGGTTTCAGTTTGATGCGTGGGAACGGGCAGGCTCCCGGATTATTTCACTGTTGTCCGGCTTTTCATCGTGGTGCCCCTCAGTTTCCCTAATGAATAACCGCTAAATAGCGTGATAATCCCTCCAATGATAAATGAGATATAAGCAGCACTGCCAGAGGTTGCACAGGCTTCGCCAAGCAGCTAAAAAATTCGTAACTATTCAGCGTATTCATCTTCTTCGTTATTTTCGTACTCAATCGGTCACGTATGGCCTATCTGCTTTCTCTTTGCGCGCGAAAATGCCTCTATTTGAGGCAAAACCTAAACACGTTGAGTCGTTACAAAAACTCTTGCTCTCACCATTGCATCAATCTCCATGGAAATAGCTGACCAGAAATCATTTGGTTTTTTTAGGGTTAATTATCTGCAACCTCTCAAAATTGGTCTGCAACCAGGGTTACACTCCACTAGAAAGGTGACAGAGGAAGAGAGCCAATAGCATTCATTAACTGAGGTGGATGGCGACACCTATCGCAAAACAGTCGCCCATGGAATTTTCGATGATAATGTACAGCGGACTAATTAAAAATACTCTTACCTAGATCTTGCAAGTGATCGTGCTTGCGCAGTGCAAGTTGTTGATTTGTATAGTGAATGATAACCTTGAGTGGCTCATATTACTATACGGATCAATAGGTTGTGCTGAGTGAGTATGAGCACTTGCAAGATCTAGGTCTTATTGAAAGTGCTTGCTGTTTATTCGTGAAATTTATAGTGTGATTTTCAAATTTATCTACGATACTGATTGTCGATTCAACAGGCTGAAAATTAGGATGTTTTGCGAAAAATATCACTTTGTCCCACAATAGATAGCCTGAGAGCTTGGTACAAAGATATTACTCCGCTGAATGACAATATGAGTCGCCATGAATTTACACGAATTTCAAGCTAAGAAACTCTTCCGCGCAGCGGGTATTCCGGTGCCGGAGGGCGAGGTGGTGGATACCCCTTCTGGTGCAATTGATGCGGCGCGTCGCCTGGGGGGGGGGCGGTGGATGGTGAAGGCCCAGGTGCATGCCGGGGCACGGACGGAAGCGGGTGGTATTCGCCGTTTTAATGACCTGGAAAAACTACAGCGTTTTGCTCAGGAGATGCTGGGTGAACGTCTGATTACTGCCGAAAACTCCCCTTCAGGGCAGCCGGTCAATCAACTTCTGATTGAACTCTCCTGCGGGGTGAAAAACTGCTATCACCTGAGTGTGATGCTGGATCCCCACAGTGGACAGGTGGTCTTTCAGGGCGGCCTGTCTGAGTGTCGTGATAGTGCTGAATTAAATGATCAATCGCCTAGGGAGCTTTTTCGGGTTGAGGTTGATCCGGTTGCTGGGTTACAGCATTTTCAAAGTCGGCAACTGGCGGTTGAACTGCGGCTTGATCGTACTATTTGGCCACAATTTTTTGAAATTAGCCAAACGCTGTATCGGTTATTTATAGCGAAAGATCTGTTGTTAATTGAAATTGGTTCATTGGTGGAAAATGACCGTGGGCAGATGATGGTGCTGGATGTCCGGGTGCAGGTTGATGATAACGCGTTGATTCGACAATCAGAGCTGGCGCAGTGGGTGGATCATCGACAGGATGAGAGTCAAGTGTTGGGTGATGGTCTCGGCTTTATCGCGATGGAGGGGGATATTGGTTGTATTGTTAATGGTAGCGGACTGGCGTTAGCAACTCTGGATATCATTCAGCTGAATGGCGGCAGTGTGGCCAATATTGTCGAGGTTGATAACGGGGCGGGTGCGGATGCACTGGCGAACGCCTGTCGGCTTGTTTGGGATAGTGGGCGCTGTAGCCGTATTCTGATCAATATTGTGGGAGGCATTGTGCGCTGTGACAAGGTGGCTGCCGGGATCATTGACGGCATTCAAAAATACAATATAACCTGCCCGATCGTTGTACGCATGGAAGGAACCCGGGCTGAAGAGGCAAAAACGTTGTTTATGCAGAGTGATGAGAAGATTGAGATCGTGAAAACACTGGATGATGCGGTTATTTCACTTATCGGCACCCCGGCGTCGTAATGGCCATTTTAGCGGATAAAACCACACGGGTTGTTTGTCAGGGGATGACTGGTGCTGAGGGTGCCTACCACACCGCACAGTGCATCGCTTATGGTACCCACGTTGTGGCCGGGGTGACACCCGGTAGGGGAGGCGAGCGGGCACTTGATCGGCCGGTTTTCGACACGGTGAAAGAGGCAGTTGATGAGACCGCAGCAAATACCTCGATGATTTTTGTTCCGCCACTACAGGCGGCAGATGCGATTCTTGAAGCAGTTGATTCGGGTATTAGCACCATCGTCTGCATCACCCGGGGTATCCCTGCGCATGACATGGTCAAAGTGAAATCGATCATTCGTGGACAAGGGGTGAATTTGATCGGCCCGAACAGCCCGGGAATGATCACCTCTGAAGAGTT
>UOFP01000159.1_pt1 | contig 12158 bp, 10 predicted proteins | sample 1988921 | NCBI WGS metagenome assembly UOFP01 (sample SAMEA4712195, study PRJEB27164) | hydrothermal vent metagenome | biome: marine basaltic hydrothermal vent biome; feature: marine hydrothermal vent; material: mineral | place: Pacific Ocean | collected 2011-06-14/2011-07-23 | depth 1719 m | reverse complement strand
CCCACCGGCAGACAGTGATAATCAGGGGCCCCACCCAACTCTTCCATAATCTCAAAGGCTGCGGTTTTTTGACCCTGCAGACGATACGGATTGATTGAGTTCACAATGGTCACCGGCGCATGCTCAGCCACCTCTTTAACCAGTTGCATCCCTTCATCGAAGTTACCCTTGATTTGAATAACCACCGCACCGTGCATCATCGCCTGGGAGAGCTTACCCAGCGCAATTTTTCCTTCGGGAATCAGCACAAATGCGGTAATACCGGCACGTGCCGCATAGGCAGCAGCAGCAGCGGAAGTGTTCCCCGTTGAAGCACAGATGATCGCCTTGGCACCCTCTTCAACCGCCTTGGTCACCGCCATGGTCATGCCGCGATCTTTAAAGGATCCGGTAGGATTCAACCCTTCGTATTTAACATAGATTTCAACATCTTTACCCAGTTCATGGGGAATCGTGCTCAATTTAATCAGCGGTGTATTCCCTTCGCCCAAGCTGATCAGGCGAGTATCATCGTTAACAGGCAAGCGGTCACGGTAGTTTTCAATCAAACCGGTGTAGCGGTTATGAAACGGCATCTATTACTCCTCTTTCTAATCTTTGCTGGTAACTACTCAGCGTATTCATTTTTTGCCTCAAATTGAGGTAAAACCTAAACACACTGAGTAGTTACCTTTGCTGTAATGGCGAGCAAACCCGCCCGACATAAATTTTTCATGATGGCGAAAAATGTACCAACACCGCCAGTAGTTTATCGCAAGCTAAAGCTTGCTCCTACGGGGTTCTGTTGCATTTTTTTAAAACAAGTTAGCTCAATGACTCCATACGAATACGCATCACTTCACCGGCAACCGTATCCAGCGACTCGATCATGGCGATAGCGTCATTCATGCACTTCTCCTGCACCTTGTGGGTCAGCATAATAATATTGGCATTACTTTCGCCTTCGGCAGGCTCCTGCTGAATCATCGCCTCGATACTGATACCCCGATCACCCAGGATTTTGGTCAACTCGGCCATCACCCCCGGACGATCAGCAGCGGATATACGCAGGTAGTAGCTGGTCTCGACCTCACCCATATCCAAAATTGTCATGTTGTTAATTGCATCGGCCTGGAAGGCGAGGTGAGGTACCCGGTTTTCAACCGCTGCCCCCATGGTGCGCACCACATCAACCACATCGGCAATCACTGCGGAAGCGGTCGGCTCATCGCCTGCACCGGGGCCATAATAGAGCGTCGGCCCAACCGCATCGCCCTGAACCAGCACCGCATTCATCACACCATCAACATTGGCAATCAAGCGACGCTCAGGGATGAGTGTCGGATGCACTCGCAGCTCAATCCCATTCTCTGTGCGACGTGAAATACCCAGGTGTTTAATGCGATAACCCAGCTTTTCAGCACACGCCACATCGTCACCAGTGATTTTGGTAATCCCTTCGGTGTACGCTTTATCAAACTGGAGTGGCATACCAAAAGCAATTGAAGCAAGAATAGTCAGTTTGTGGGCGGCATCAATCCCTTCCACATCAAAGGTGGGATCGGCTTCTGCATAGCCGAGGCGTTGTGCTTCAGCCAAAACATCCGCAAAGTCGGTGCCGTTATCACGCATCTCGGTAAGAATGAAATTACCGGTACCATTGATAATACCTGCCAGCCATTCAATGCGGTTAGCGGACAACCCTTCTCGCACCGCCTTAATAATGGGAATGCCTCCGGCAACCGCTGCTTCATAAGCGACAGTCACCCCTTTCGCATCAGCAGCGGCAAAAATTTCATTACCGTGCTTGGCGATCAACGCCTTATTGGCGGTAACCACATGCTTTCCCTGCTCGATGGCGGTCAGCACCAACTCACGCGCAAGGCCGTCACCACCGATCAATTCAACAACAATCTCGACCTCGGGATCATTTACCACCTCAGCCGGATTAGTGGTCAGCTTAATCCCGTCGGTATCGCAAATACGGGGCTTGCTCAGGTCGCGGGCAGCGGCATGCACCACCACAACCTCTTTACCAGCACGACGGCTGATCTCCTGCGCATTCCGTTTCAACACATTGACCGTACCGCCACCGACAGTGCCCAGCCCCAGCAAACCTATTTTAACCTGACTCACTCACCTCTCCTCATTAACCTTTAACCCCGACCCAAATAAGAGATAGGATCAGGACTTAACCAAGCCGTCTTTACGGAACATATCGCGAATACCACGCACCGCCTGACGGGTGCGGTGTTCATTTTCTATTAAACCAAAGCGCACATAGTCATCGCCATATTCACCAAAACCGATTCCGGGAGAGACTGCAACCCTCCCCTCTTCCAATAATTTTTTGGAGAACTCCAGTGAACCCATCGATTTGTACTCATCAGGAATCGGAGCCCAAACAAACATGGTCGCCTTTGGTTTCTCCACCATCCAACCAATACTATTCAGGCCGTCACACAACACATCACGGCGGATACGGTAGGTCTCACAGATCTCCTGCACGCACTCTTGCGGCCCTTCAAGTGCTTCGATAGCGGCCACCTGAACCGGGGTAAACATACCGTAGTCCAGATAGGATTTCATGCGGGATAGCGCGCTAACCAGAGTGGGGTTACCCACCATAAAACCGACACGCCAGCCCGGCATATTGTAGCTTTTAGAGAGAGTAAAGAACTCGACCGCCACATCCTTTGCCCCTTCAACCTGCATAATCGAGGGTGCCTTGTAACCATCAAATACGATATCCGCATAAGCCAGATCTTGAATCACCCAGATACCCTGCTCTTTGGCGATGGCCACCACCTTTTCAAAAAAGTCCAACTCCACGCACTGGGTGGTTGGGTTGCCGGGAAAATTCAGCACCAGCATTTTGGGTTTTGGGTAGGAGTCCTTGATCGCTTTCTCCAGTTCACTAAAGAAATCGACATCGGGAGTCATCGGTACATGGCGAATATCGGCACCGGCAATCACAAAACCGTAAGGATGAATTGGATAAGAGGGGTTGGGTACCAGCACCGCATCACCTGGCCCCACTGTTGCTAGCGCAAGGTGTGCCAGCCCTTCTTTGGAACCGATGGTGACAATCGACTCTGTTTCAGGGTCAAGATCCACATCATAGCGCTTCTTATACCAGTTGCAGATGGCGCGGCGCAGACGGGGAATCCCTTTCGAGACTGAATAGCGGTGGGTATCGCTGCGTTGTGCCACCTCAACCAGCTTTTTTACAATGTGTGGTGGTGTGGGTTGATCGGGATTACCCATACCAAAATCAATAATATCTTCACCGCGAGCACGGGCCTTCGCCTTCAACTCACCAACAATATTGAACACATAGGGAGGAAGTCGTTTAATTCTTGGGAATTCGTCTATCAAAGCCTTAACTCAACGTTAAATAGTGATTCTTAAGCGGGCAATTTTAACTCAGATAGTCTGTTTATCACAGTCAAACATGGTACTTTAACGCCTAGAAACCAAATGATTCAGGCCCATTATGCAAATTCATCAAGATACCAACCCCGCCGCCATCACTATTCGACGCTATCAAGACGGCTGTGTTGACATTATTCATCCCATTACCGAGCGGAATGAAGAAGGAAAACCGGTCGTCAATCAGCAAAAACTCACCAACAGCGCGGTCATCATAGGCGCATCACTGATTGAAACGTGGCCGGTAGCTTGTTTTGAAGCACTGGAAGCCAAGCACTTGGAGATGGTGCTGGCACTCGAACCTGAAGTCATTCTGGTGGGAACCGGCGATAAACTACGCTTCCCCCACCCAAGTTGTGCTGAAATGATATTGAAAAAAGGGATTGGTGTGGAGTATATGGATATCGGTGCCGCCTGCCGCACCTATAACATATTGACAGCAGAAGGACGGCATGTCGCCGTGGCATTAATTCTGGAAAGATAAACAGACCCGGGCTAACGCCTCCAAAGAAGAGGACGGGAGGTCGAAATTCAAGCCGGTTTGCTTTCGAACAGGCTCCTAACTGCGATCCAAAAGTGCATCTATGGAAAAACCTTCACGGGACATAATTTCGCGCAGGCGTTTTAGCGCCTCCAGCTGAATCTGACGTACCCGCTCACGGGTAACACCCAGCTCATCTCCCACCTCTTCAAGAGTAAAGATGTCATACCCATTAAGGCCAAAGCGACGCGACAACACCTCACGCTGCTTCTCATTCAATAGACCCAGCCAATGCTCAATATTGTTGCGGATATCTTCATCCTGCAAGCTCGCATCGGGGGTCTGGCTGCGGTCATCAGGAATACCATCAATGACAGAGCGATCGGTATCACGCCCCATCGGCAGGTCCACCGAGGTGACCCGTTCATTCAGGCTGATCATGCGTTGGATCTCTTCCACCGGCTTATCCAGCATCTCGGCAATCTCTTCAGCACTGGGCTCATGATCCAGTGTTTGCGACAGATGGCGTCCGGCACGCAGATAAACATTAATCTCTTTCACCACATGAATCGGCAAGCGGATAGTGCGAGTTTGATTCATAATTGCCCGTTCAATGGTTTGACGAATCCACCATGTGGCATAGGTAGAGAAACGAAAACCCCGCTCCGGATCAAATTTTTCAACCGACTTGATCAACCCCAGGTTCCCTTCTTCAATCAGATCAAGCAGTGCTAAGCCCCGGTTCAAATAACGCCGCGCAATTTTTACCACCAAGCGAAGATTACTCTCAATCATCCGCTTACGGCAGTTTTCATCACCGCGCTGGGCCCAGCGTGAAAAATGAACCTCTTCCTGAGCCGTTAATAACGGGGAAAAACCAATTTCACTCAAATAGAGGCGTGTTGCATCCATATCACCATCCGATATTTCTCCTTTATCAAACGTCTCCTTTTCTTTGGTAAGACCTGGCTCAGCAGCCACATCGCCACCTTTACTGGTTTTTCCATCCTGCTTTGTCGCCATACCATCAATACTCACTATCACTTTTTACCCGGTAAAAATTTCATAGGATCAACCGGTTTCCCTTCTCGCCTTATCTCAAAATGCAGCATCACCCGATCAGCACCACTGCGCCCCATACGGGCGATCAACTCGCCCTGCTTCACCTGCTGCCCCTCTTTTACCAGATTGACATCATTATGAGCATAAGCACTGAGATATTGAGTGGAGTGGTTCACAATAATTAACTTGCCCATTCCCACCATGCCGGTACCACTATAAACCACCTTGCCTGACGCTGCGGCACGAATCGGCTGCCCTCGCTCAGCGACGATATTAATCCCCTTGTTAAGCTTTGAATGGGAAAAATAGTGCAACACTCTGCCTTGCGTCGGCCACTGCCAGCTGATGCCCATATTATCGGCGGATGATTTAAGGGAAACTTGAGAATCAGCCCCTATCTTTACCACCGGCTTTTCAGTCATCGAGTTTGCCCGAGTGGTGCGTACTGATGAAGTCACTTGCGGTGCCGGTTTCACCGCCACAACAGCACCACCAGGAATCACCCGCAAACGCTGGCCCGACTTAACCGTATAGGGCGTTGAGATACCGTTCCATTTAGCTAACTCCCGGTAATCCTGCCCATACAGCCAACTGACCGAATAGAGTGTCTCGCCCGGCTCAACCACATGATAAACATGACCACCGCAGCCAGAAAGCAGCAGCGTTGCAAACAGAACGGCTATTGACCACAGTCTCTTTTTCAACTGATAGAGAGATGCCATTTAAGCCATTAACCCAACAACAGGTAAGCAACAACCAATAATGCCACCAAACCCCAGCCAATCCGGTCGATATTTTTTCTGATGGCCTTCTCCATCTTTTCACCACCCAGCACAATCAACCCCGCCACCAGAAAAAAGCGGGCGCCACGCCCCACCAGAGAGGCGAGAACAAACGGCAGCAGTGCCATTGAAGCAACACCCGCACTAATCGTAAACACCTTGTAAGGTATGGGTGAAAAACCGGCGATCAATACCGCCCAGATGCCATATTCATCAAACCACTGCTGTGCCAGCAGATAACCATCCCAGTAACGTTGATTTCCCTGCAACCATTCTTCAATCACCTCAAAAAAGAACATACCGATCATATAGCCAAACACACCACCCAACACCGAAGCGACCGTGGTGATAAAAGCAAACCACCAGGCCCGGTGACGTTGTGCCAGCGCCATCGGTGCCAACATCACATCAGGTGGGATCGGGAAAAAAGAGGACTCTGCAAAACTCAACCCGGCCAACCCCCAGGCGGCATGACGATGCTCCGCCCACTTCATCGCTTTTCCGTACAACGCTGCAAACACTTAACCAACACCTCCCAATAGTGGTACAAAACTTACATAATCCAACACCTGCTGTTGAAAACCCTCTTCAGTACGGGTGATCAACAGCAGATCCTGCCGCCCCGGTGGCCCCACCGGAATCACCAGACGGCCACCCATCGCCAATTGCTCCTTGAGTGATTCAGGCACAACTTCTGGTGCCGCCGCGACTAAAATTCCGTCAAATGGTGCCCTCTCCTCTAAGCCCCAGACACCGTCGGTGTGACTCACTCGCACATTACGAATACCCAACTCGCGCAAATGGCACTGTGCGATACCCACCAACGCCTTAATACGCTCCACGCTATAGACCTTCTCAACCAGTTGAGACAGTACCGCCGCCTGATAACCACAACCGGTACCCACCTCCAACACCCGTTTCAGCTCACCGCCCTGTAGCAACAGCTCTGTCATGCGTGCCACAACATAGGGCTGGGAGATAGTCTGCCCATAGCCGATTGGCAGTGCGGTATCCTCATAAGCACGGCTCGACAGCGCTTCATCGACAAAAATATGGCGCGGCATCGAACGCATCACATCCAGCACCCGATGATTTTTAACTCCGCCCTCCATGATGCGCTTTACCAAACGGTCACGAGTGCGTTGTGAGGTCATACCGATGCCCTGATGAATACGCTTCATTACCAAACCAGGCTCCCGACCCGCAAACGCAATTCATCCAATACACCGTGCTGGGTAAGATCCACATGCAGCGGCGTCAGTGAAACATAATTATTTTTCAGTGCATCAAAGTCGGTTCCCGGCCCGGCATCCTGCTCCGGCCCTGCTGGCCCTACCCAATAGATTGCACGGCCGCGGGGGTCGATTGACTTAACCACCGGCTCCGCCCGATGACGCTGCCCCAAGCGGGTCACTTTCACCCCCGACAACTCAGCCATCGGCACATCCGGCACATTAATATTCAAAATGGTATTGGCAGGCAGATCAGCCAGCTCAAGCTGTTTCAGTAGCTTTATCACCACCTGACAGGCGGTATCAAAATGTTGGTAGGGATACTTCCCCACCAACGAGACAGCAATTGCAGGCAGACCCAAAAAACGCCCCTCCATCGCCGCCGCCACCGTACCCGAATAGAGCGTATCATCCCCCATATTGGACCCCGCATTGACCCCCGAAAGTACAATATCGGGTTCATAATCAAGCAAACCGGTCACTGCCAGATGAACACAATCGGTCGGTGTACCATCAACACAAAAACAGTTATCCGCCACCTCGGTCACCCGCAACGGTCGATCCAGTGTCAACGAATTACTCGCACCACTGCGATCCCGGTCTGGCGCAACCACACAAACCTCACCCACCTCGGCAAGCGATTGAGCCAACGCTTTTATACCGGGAGCAAGGTAACCGTCATCATTGCTTAATAATATTTTCAAGTAAAAACATCTAATTAGTCATATGGAAGCCCATAGATTACAATGAATCACACACTCAAAGTATCTCTTTATCCTGATATATTTTATGAACTCATCAAAAACCCGAAAAGAGCACGCCCCGGTCAGTGCAGAAGATTCCGCTCTTTTTCGCCAGAGCATCGGCAGTATCACGCCACTCAAACAGAGCCGTGTCAGCCACCCCAAGCCACGCACCCGCTCCCACCACCGCCAACAACCACCAAAGAACCATCATCACCACCTGATCGAACCTAACGAAATCCGACCCAGTGAAAAAAACCTCAGGCGGCAACTAAAAAAAGGGCTGATACCCATTGATGGCCAGCTCGACCTGCACGGAAAAACCCAATTACAAGCTGAAAATGCACTCAAACAGTTTCTCCAGCAAGCGCTCTACATGAACATTTACTGCGTACTAATCATCCACGGCAAAGGGTACAACTCAGCCGACAATATCCCGGTGCTAAGAGAGTTAACCCACTACATTCTCAGTCAAGAACCCAAAGTAGTGTTCTATAGCAACGCGATAGCCAGACACGGTGGTAGTGGTGCAACCTACGCCATTCTCAGACAAAACCACCTTTAGAGTGATCCACATAAATATTATTTTTTTAACTAAAACAATGAATAATAAGCAAAAAACTACCCATGCGTAGCCATATTTTGCACTAAAGCGAAAAGTATTGACCCCGATATATCCGATAGATTAAGTAAGACAATGAGGTACTATGAACAGCATCGAACCAATATCAGGCCAGCAAGAAAAACCGGCTGTAACAACCTATGCCGATCTCATCATTGACTACCTCATTCAACTCGATGTAGATTATTTGTTCGGTGTTCCCGGAGGGGCTATCGAACCGCTATACAATGCATTAGGGCGGCATTTAAGAGTACAAAACGAGAGACCGAGCACAACCGACAGTGAAATCATCATCCCGGTACGCAAACGCCGCGACAGCAAAGGCATACGCCCAATTGTGGCACGCCATGAAGCGGCAGCGGCATTTATGGCCGACGGTTATACCCGGGAAACAGGCAAGCTGGGAGTCTGCTGCGCCACCACCGGCCCGGGTTCAACCAACCTGATCACCGGCGTTGCTTCAGCTTATGCCGATAGAGTCCCGATGTTAGTCATCACCCCGCAAACCGCACTGCCAGACTTTGGCAAAATGGGGCTGCAAGAGTCTTCCAGTGATGCGATCGATATTGTCGGTATGTTTGAACACTGCACCTGCTACAACTCACTGGTATCACACCCAGCTCAACTGGAGGGAAAGCTCTACACGGCACTCATCAATGCCCACCGCCACCCCCAGGGCCCTGTTCATTTGAGCATTCCGATGGACATACTGGACACCCCCATCACCACACACTCAAAAAGTTACCCGGTTGCCCACCTCTTCAGGCAGTTAGAGACCGTGGATGAAGGAGCCTACACCGCACTGGTACACACCATCACCAAGAGCAAGCGCATTGTTCTGTTTATTGGTAGTGGCAGTAAAAATGCGGTGCCCCACATCAACCAACTGGCCGACATGGTCGATGCCGAAATCGTCACCACCCCCTCAGGAAAATGCTGGATAAGCGCCTACAACCCCCGCTATCGAGGCGTATTTGGCTTCGCGGGCCACCAATCGGCAATGGAGTGCATCATGTGTGACGATGTTGACCTCATTATTGCCGTGGGCACCCGGTTGGGCGAACTCTCCACCTGTGGCTGGAATGAATCACTACTGAATAAAAAACTGGTTCACCTCTCACAAATACCAGAAGACTTTGCCCGCTCCCCCATGGCCGGTCTGCATGTTTTGGGCAACGTTGGCTACATCTTTAAAAATATTTGCAACGACCCCTTAATAAAAAAAATAGCATCACGCAATACCATCAACCCAAACCAACAGTTACAAAAAGAGCGACATTATCTGCCAGAAAATCTGACATTTCATAGCATCACCAAATGTGACTCGGATGCTGCCCCCCTTAAACCCCAGCGGGTAATGAAAGAGCTGATCAAGATATTCCCCAGAGAGACCCGCTACGTCGCAGATGCCGGAAACACCTGGGCTTGGGTCACCCACTATTTAATGGATAGCGAAATCAATACCCAGCGAATGGGCTTTGGCTTTGGCACCATGGGTTGGGCGATTGGTGCCGCAGTGGGAACCGCACTGGGCAACCGGAAAAACCTGACCGTCTGCATCACCGGCGATGGCAGCTATTTAATGAGTGGACAAGAGATCACCGTTGCTGTTGGTGAAAAACTGCCGATGGTTTTTATTATTTTAAATGACCAGGCACTGGGCATGGTTAAACATGGTCAACGCCTGTCGGGAGCCGAGAAATTGTGCTACCAACTCCCCCCAGTTGACTTTGCCATGATGGCAAAATCAGTCGGAGCCAACGGCATAACAATCAAAACCCCCAATGACTTTTCCCAGATCAACATCAATACAATACGAACCAGTGGTAAACCCTGGCTGCTCGATATTCACATCGACCCAGAGGAGATCCCACCAATCGGTTCTCGAGTTGACGTATTAAACAAAACAGAGTAGACAAATCACCTATTCAGACAGACAGTGATTCAAAAGAAGCAGATCAAGCAGGTTTTTTAAAAAACAAAAAAAATGAGTATTTACCTAAACAATTAGTAGAGCAACTCGATATAAGGGCCTGTAACCTTAGCTACAAGGATAGACCGAGCGGTAAAGGGCTAAAAATATCATGAAGCACCTAAAGCAACTTGTTTTCAACCTATTACTGCTATCCAGCGTTGCAGCTGTGGCCGAAGAGCCGCCGGAAGTATACGAAGAGAGCCTACTGCTGCTCTATCAGGATGAAGAGATGATCAGCATCGCCACTGGCACCGCAAAACCGCTTCACCTCGCCCCCTCCGTTGCCAGTGTGATCACCGCCAGAGAAATCAAGACGCTGGGCGCCCGAACTCTGGATGAAGCACTGGAGTTTGTACCCGGACTGCATGTTTCGCGGGATCAATATAGCCAAAGTGCCATCTTCTCCATTCGCGGCATCCACTCCAACTTTAACTCGCAAGTGATTTTACTGATCAATGGCCACCCCATCAATGAACCCATCAGTGGTAGCCGCCCGCCACAGTTCAAGCTACCGGTGGCCAACATTTCGCGCATCGAAGTGATCCGGGGGCCCGGTTCCGCTGTCTACGGGGCCGATGCCTTTGCTGGGGTGATCAACGTGATCACCAAGCGGGCTAATGAGATTAATGGCACCGTTTTCGGAGCACGTACCGGCTCATTTGGCCGCAAGGATATCTGGGCACAACACGGTACCCAGCTCGCGGGCTGGAAAGCGGCTTTCAGCTTTGAGCGCAACACAACAGATGGGGATAACAAGCGCTATATTGAAGAAGATTTACTGAATAACTCCGGCAATATGAACACCCAGTACGAGCTTTACAACACCTCAATAAACCTAGAAAAAAACAACTGGAATCTGTGGCTTAACAGTTGGAATTTAAAAAATGCCGGAGTCGGTGTTGGCATAACCCAGACCCTTGACCCGTTGGGAAAACAAGAAGCTAATCAATACACCGCCAAGCTCAACTACAAAGATAAAAAATTCGCCAAAAACTGGCAATTGGAGAGCAACTTAACTTACCGGACTGGCGACCAGCAATCCCGTTACCAGTTATTCCCTGTCGGCACAGTGGTTCAACTGGATAGCGAGGGGAACATTTGGACACCCGGTGCCACCTCTGCGGGCTACGCAGAATTCACCAATGGAATGCTCGGAAATCCAGGTGGAGATCTGGACCACGGCAGCTTTGAAACCGCCTTCAGCTACCATGGTCACAACAGCCATCTGGTTCGCCTCGCCTTTGGCATCAAATATGACCGAGCAGTGGCCAAGGAGAGTAAAAACTTTGGCCCCGGGGTACTTGATGGAGTAGTGCTCAGTGCAGACCCCAACACACCCACTCCCATTTCCGGCACCCTGGTTTCGGTTACCGGCACCGGCAATATCTTCTTACCCGACTCCTCCCGCACTGTGCGCCACCTCTCCCTGCAGGATGAGTGGCAATTTGCCCGGGATTGGGAGCTAACCAGCGGCATCCGTTATGACCACTACTCCGACTTTGGCAGCACCACCAACCCCAGGCTGGCACTGGTGTGGGCCACCCGCTACAACCTGACCAGCAAACTGCTGTATGGCCGCGCCTTTCGTGCCCCCGGTTTTGGTGAACTCTACTACATCAACAACCCGACAACCATCGGCAATAACACACTGAATCCGGAGGTACTGGATATGGTGGAGCTGGCCTTTGATTACCGCCCCACCTACGACCTGGAGATGGTACTTAACCTCTTCAAATACCGGGCCGACGACCTGATCGCCTACGGTGCTGACGGTATTGCCCAAAACATGCACAACCAACGGGGTCACGGCATGGAGCTGGATATCAACTACACAGCCACCAACAAGCTGA
>UOFP01000109.1_pt1 | contig 12165 bp, 10 predicted proteins | sample 1988921 | NCBI WGS metagenome assembly UOFP01 (sample SAMEA4712195, study PRJEB27164) | hydrothermal vent metagenome | biome: marine basaltic hydrothermal vent biome; feature: marine hydrothermal vent; material: mineral | place: Pacific Ocean | collected 2011-06-14/2011-07-23 | depth 1719 m | reverse complement strand
GATGTGCCATTTCAGCAGCAAGGGGGAGAGGGTGACCGGGGGCGTGGCAGTGATGATTTTGTCGGCCAACGCCCCTATCACCCCGGTGATTCGCTTCACCACCTCAACTGGAAGGCGCTGGCGCGGGAGCGTGGGCTGTTGACCAAGCAATTTGGTGGCGACCGTTCAGATGAGTTGAAGCTCGACTGGCAGATGGTAGAGGCACAACCTGTTGAGAGTAAATTGAGTCAGTTGTGCTACTGGGTGATGCAGGCGGAACAGAACCACCTTCGTTATGGTTTGGAGATACCGGGTTCGCAGATCCCAGTCGGTCAGGGTCAACAGCATTATGAGCGGTGTCTGAGTGCGCTGGCGTTGTATGGTAAAAAGCGATGATCTGGCAGCGCAAACAAAAAAATGCTCGCTATCGGGAGGAGCAGCAAGTGGCTCCGAGCAACGGGGTGATCTGGCTACTGGGTGCACTGCTGCTGGTCATCATCCCCCACCTGTTGCGCCAACCCGGCTGGGTAGTGACGATCTGCCTGATCATATTGGGCTGGCGGCTGCTCAGCGAGCTGAACAGGTGGTCACTGCCTCACACCGCTTTCAGACTAGCGCTGGCGGCAGCGCTGCTATCCGGCACCTATCTCCAATACCAGACTCTGAATGGTCTGGATGCCGGTACCACACTGCTGACGCTGATGCTCTGCCTTAAGCTGCTCGAACTGCGCACCCTGCGGGATGCCACCATTGTGATACTGCTCGGCTATTTTTTAGTGCTCAGTGGCTTTCTTTACGATCAATCAATTTTATCCGGCCTCTATCTACTCGCCGTGGTGGTGCTGCTCACCGCCGCACTACTGGTGCTCAACCATCCTGATGAAAACAGAGGAACGCAACGAAGCCGATACCTGAAAAGCGCCAGCGCGCTGCTACTGCAAGCCCTGCCGCTGATGCTAATCCTGTTTATTCTGGTGCCCCGCATACCGGGGCCGCTGTGGGCACTGCCTAACAGTAGCAGCGTGGGTAAAACCGGCCTCAGTGATGAGATGAGTATTGGTGATATCAGCCATCTGGCCGACTCCAACGAGGTGGCCTTTCGTGTCACCTTTAGTGGCGACATTCCCGCTGCTGAGCAACTCTACTGGCGTGGCCCGGTTCTCTGGCAAACCGATGGCCGCAACTGGAGTGTACTGAACAAAAATGACCCGCTCAATAATCTGACAGCCCCGGAGGTCACCCCGCTCAGTGAACCGATTGAATACACGGTGACCCTGCAACCACACCACCGCCGCTGGCTGTTTGCGCTGGATCTTATTACCGTGCAACCGAATAACAGTATATTGCGCAGAGACTTCCTGCTATTGAACAAACAGAGCGTTAATGATGTATACCGCTACACCGCCCACTCTGCACTCAACTACCGGAATGACCAACTACTGATGCAGGAGTACCAACGGGCCATTCAGCTACCCGACAAGCGTAATCCGCAAACCCGCGCACTGGCCCAACAATGGCGGCAACAGGCCACTAGTGATCGGGAGCGGGTCTCCCTGGTACTGGATTATTTTCGCCAACAACCCTTCTACTACTCCCGAACACCGCCGCTACTGGAGAGCAATGACCCGATTGACCAGTTTTTGTTTGAGGCAAAAAAAGGCTTTTGTGAGCACTATGCCGCCGCGTTTGTCACCCTGATGCGTGCATCTGGAATTCCTGCGCGGGTGGTGACCGGCTATCAGGGCGGAGAGTATAACGAACTGGGCGACTATCTATTGGTACGTCAATCCGATGCCCATGCGTGGGCAGAGGTGTGGCTACAAGGTGATGGCTGGGTAAGAGTTGACCCGACCCGTGCCATCGCACCCGATCGCATCGAAACCTTTGAAGATCAATACCGCTTTAGTGAGACCCGTAATGATGCGTTGTTCAATCCCGATACCCGCTGGATGGCTCGCGCCTGGTTAAAAACCCTGCGCAGTTGGGATGCGGCCAACCACCAGTGGAATCAGTGGGTGGTCGGTTTTAATCAGAAAAAACAGCAACAGCTATTTGAACGGTTGGGCATTGGCGAGCTAAGCATATCTGCCTTGGTTGGCCTGATGGTGCTCATCGTACTGGGCTTTCTGGCTCTGTTATCACTCTACCTCCTGTATCAACGACAGAGAGTGCAGGACCCACTGCAACAGGCCTATCAAACGCTCTGCCAACGGCTCAGCAAATGCGGGGTTGATGATGCCCCCTGGGTCGGGCCAAAGCAGCGTTGTCAGCAGGCGATGCTCAAGCTACCCAAACAGCGCCAGGAGATAAAGTCACTTTTTAATCACTACATTCAACTGCGCTATACCACACACCGAAAACCGGGGGAGCCGGGTGCATTTATTCAGGCAGTCAGGCGTTTTCGTTGTTAAGATAACGCGATGTTAATCATCTCCAACAATGTGGCAATCCCCAACCATGAGATCGAGTGGAGTGCTATTCGTGCCCAGGGCAGTGGCGGGCAGAATGTCAACAAGGTCTCCACCGCGATTCACCTGCGTTTTGATATTCGTGCCTCATCACTCCCCGAATACTACAAAGAGCGCCTGCTGGCCCTCTCTGATCAGCGCATCAATAAAGAGGGCGTCATCGTCATCAAGGCGCAGAGCACCCGGAGCCAGGAGAAAAACCGGCAAGAGGCGCTGCAACGTCTGGCCGAACTGATAAAAAGTGCCACCGTCATACAGAAAACCCGACGCACCACCAAGCCCAGCCGCAACTCACAGCGTAAACGCATGGATAGCAAAACACGTCATGGAAAACAGAAGGCGTTACGTCGTAAAGTCTTTGATTGAGATAGTATGAGACCTTTGCACGAAAGATAGTTTTTGTTCCAGCAAGGCAAATATGAATCGTGCAAAGGTCTCAGTATTAAGTTTTTGTAAACAAACCAACTAAAGCCTTGGCCTCCAAATCACAGCAGTTGGAGGCCGAGGCTTCAGCCGGTCTATTAATGAGGACAGTTAAGATGAACAATTTATACAGAGTGACATTCGGCCTGTGCCTGATACTTTTTTCAACTTTTAACAGCGCATTTGCCGGTAAGAGTGATGGCCAGTTTAGCGATACAACCATCGAAACAATCCCGCTTGGCAGTGGCATCTATATGTTGACTGGAGAGGGTGGCAATATTGGTCTCTCTGTTGGTGAGGATGGTATTTTTATTATTGATGATCAATTCGCGCCATTAACCGAAAAAATCAAGGCGGCAATAGCCAAGCTGTCTGATCAGCCAATCCGCTTCGCTATCAACACCCACTGGCACTTTGACCACACCGGTGGCAATGAAAATCTGGCTAAAGAAAATGTGATTATCGTTGCCCACGATAATGTTCGTGAACGCATGAGCCGAGACAACGTGATAGCCGCATTCAACATGGAGATACCGGCATCACCCAAAGCAGCACTGCCGCTGATCACCTTTAATGACGAAGTGACCTTTCATCTTAACAATGAAGAGATACACGTCGTTCACCAGCCTAATGCTCACACCGATGGCGACAGCATCATCTTTTTCAAAGATGCCAATATCATTCACATGGGCGACATCTTCTTTAACGGCCTGTACCCCTTTATTGATGCCTCCAGTAACGGAAACATAGCGGGCATCATTAACACCGTGGATCATATTCTCGAGATCACCGATGACAAGACAAAAATCATCCCTGGACACGGCCCATTGGGTGATAAAAAATCGCTGCTAATCTACCGTAATATGCTGGTGACGGTGAAGGAGCGAATGCAAAACTTGATTGACCAGGGCAAGACACTTGAGGAGATCATTTCGATGATGCCCAATGCCGACCTGGATGAGACATGGGGTAAGGGCTTTCTTGATCCTGAGGCTTTTTTACGGGTATTGCACTCCACCATGCCAAAAAGTTAGGCCACCAGTGAAAATAGTCCTGCTCCGGCACGGTGCCTCCAGCATCGGCTATTCGGGAAAATTAAAGGCGGCTGAACTCCCGCAGTGGATTAATGCCTACAATGCTGCCGGAATTGACCATGAAAGCCAGCCATCAGCCGAGACCGTCAATATGGCGCAGGCGTGTGGGGCGGTGGTCTGTAGTGATTTATGCCGTTCCGTGGCATCCGCTGAGCGGCTGGGTGTGAGCATCAGTCACACTGACCCACTGTTTAGAGAGGTGGCGCTGCCCTACGGAGAGTGGCGCACTCCGAATGCCTCACCACTCTTTTGGGCGGCACTGTTCAGACTGCTGTGGTTGTGTGGCTATTCATCCCATGGTGAGTCGATGGCACTCGCTAAAGAGAGAGCACGACAGGCTGCAAACAAGTTGATAGCCATTGCAAAAGAGAGCGGCTCGGTTCTCCATGTCGGGCACGGGTTCATGAATCGCTACATCTCAAAGGTCCTTATCGCTAATGGCTGGAACGGCCCAAACAACCCAGGGAGAAAACACTGGGAATTTGGCATTTACAATTTCGGCTCAGCCTAAATCTAACCAGACTTAGGGATGTAGAAAAAATTAAAGTACCGTTATTGCACCGGATTTTTGTTCGCTCTGTCTAGGCAGGTATTGGGCGCATAGTGGGCTACGCAACGAATACTTGCCTAGACAGAGCGGGCAAAAAGACCAGTAAGAGCGGTATTTTAATGAATTCTACATCCCTTATTCAGAACTTCCCTAAGGAAACGCCGAATGGCCAACAGCTCGACCATCTATAAAGCGGAGATCAATATCACTGATATGGATCGTAACTATTACGCAGAGCACCCGCTCACCATCGCCTGCCACCCCTCCGAGAGTGAACAACGAATGATGGTTCGGCTGCTCGCTTTTATCCTTAACGCTGATCCAGCGCTTCAATTCGGCAAGGGGCTTTCATCTCAAGATGAACCGGCACTGTGGAAAAAGAGTGATATTGATGAGATTTTGCTGTGGATTGACCTGGGCCAGCCCGATGAAAAACGTATTCGCCACGCCTGTCACCGCGCAAAACAGGTGATCATTTACACCTACCAGCCCCGCGCCACTGCCCCGTGGTTGAAACAGATAGAAAAGACACTAACACGCTTTGACAATCTCACCATCAAACATCTCGACCAAGCCAGTGTCGACAATCTTAGTTCGCTGGTAAAACGTACCATGGCGCTGCAATGTACACTGCAGGATGGTGAGCTGTGGATCAATGATGATGAACAGCAGATCAATATTACTCTTTAAGAGACCGTTATGAAATATCGAATTATTCCCGTCACCTCTTATCAACAAAACTGCTCTTTGGTCTGGTGTGAACAGAGTAAAAAAGCAGCATTAATTGATCCCGGTGGGGATATTGAGCAACTGCTTTCCGCCGTTGAGGAGGAACAGGTGACCCTCGACAAACTGCTGCTCACCCACGGCCACCTGGACCATGTGGGTGGAGCTGAGGCGCTGGCAAAACAGTTGAAGATACCGATCATCGGCCCACATAAATCAGACCTGTTCTGGCTGCAATCCTTACCACAGCAGGCGGAGATGTTCGGCTTTCCGCCAATCGCCGTTTTTCAGCCCGACCAATGGCTTGAAGAGGGGATGAGCGTGCCGATCGGCGAACAGCAACTTCAGGTGTTGCACTGCCCAGGGCACACCCCGGGGCACCTTGTCTTCTATCACCCCGACGATCAACTCGCCTTTGTCGGTGATGTGCTGTTCCAGGAATCGGTTGGTCGAAGTGACTTCCCCAAGGGGGATCACGACACCCTGATTCAGAGCATCACCCAAAAACTACTACCACTGGGTGATGATGTCACCTTTGTGCCCGGCCACGGCCCCTGCTCGACATTTGGCCACGAACGGCAGTTCAACCCCTTTCTGAATGGTCAACAGTAACTCATTGGATCAGACACACTCTCAAACCATGTGACAACAGAGGATCATCAGCAACGTGACATTCACTCAACTCTCAGTAAATTTCGGCCTTCTCTGGAGCATCCTGGCCATCGGGCTACTGCTGCTGGCCTGGCGTGATGCAGTCAACGGCCGTACCCAGCGCCACCGTATCATCATGATTTTGATGGTTGTCGGCTCCTGGACTTTTGTTATCAGCTATCTGCTTCGCTACCTGATCCCCGGCGAGATGCCCCAGCTACCCGACCCGCTGATGCTCACCTGGCTAACCATCCACGGTTCAATCGCCCTGATCCCGCTAGTCGGCAGCACACTGATGCTCTGGGCACGATTCCATAAGGGGGACTCCCCGCTCGCACAGCGTATCAACCAGAAACACCGACGAATGGGGCGCATTTTCATTCCCCTCTGGCTATTTACCCACGCAGGTGGCATCGCCAACTACGGGCTACTCTATTGAGCCTAATCTGAAAAGTTGTTAAAAAGTCGTTCCAGCATACTGTTAAGCATCCGCTCAGCGGTATATCATGGGCGAACTGACTAACGGAGTATAAGAAACACCATGAATGATGATAACAACAACATCCATTCCCCCTGGTTTTTACGATTTTTAATGCTGACCGCCGTGTTATGTGGCGGCTTTGTCATGGTAGTGGAAGTGATGGGTTCACGAATCATCGGCCCCTTTTTTGGTGTCGGCCTGTTTGTCTGGACTTCACTGATCGCGGTGGCACTGTTAAGTCTGGCGCTGGGATACTGGATAGCCGGTTACTGGGCAGATAAACGTGAACACCCTGACAACCTTTACGGCATTATCCTGGTCAGCGGCCTGCTGGTCATGCTGATCCCTTTCATCAAAACAGCCGTTATCGAATTGTGCATACCGCTGGGATTACGCTGGGGTGCTTTTGCTAGTACCTTTCTTCTATTTGGGCCACCCCTGTTTGTATTGGGCTGTGTCTCCCCCTACCTGATTAAAATAGCCACCAAAGAGTTTCACCTTATTGGCCGCACAGTGGGACGCTTTTATGCCCTGTCGACACTGGGCAGCATGGTGGGCACCACCGCAACCGGCTTTTTTCTGATCTCCTATTTTCGCGTAGACACTGTTTTCATGCTCACGGCGGCGGTATTGATCGGCATGTCTGTCACCTACTTTGTGCTTTTCCGCAAGCGCTACATCATGCTGCTGCTGATGCTGTTACCGGTTATTTTCTGGCCAACCTACAAGCCTATTGATGTGGTATTGAGCGATGGCACACGGGTTCAGGAGGTTGCTAATCTCAGCAGCTATTACGGACTCACCAAGGTAGTTGATTACACCTATGAAGATAAGCATGTCAGGGATCTACTGATTGATGGCTTCACCCAGGGTGGCTTTGACATGGTGAACCGGGTGTCGCTCTATGAGTACTCCTACCTACTGGAATTTATCCCCTATGGCCTCAACCCCAATGGCAGTCAGGCGTTGGTTATCGGCCTGGGTGCAGGGGTGGTGCCGATGCGCTATGAGGCGCGGGGTGTCAGTGTGGATGCGGTTGATATTGATCCGGTAATTGTCGATGTGGCTAAAGAATTTTTTGACCTAAAGGTCAGTGGAGAAATTTACGTTGATGATGCCCGCTACTTCCTGACCACCAACCAGAAGCGCTACGACTACGTTATCATGGACGTATTCAATGGTGACTTGACCCCCACACTACTGCTTAGTTACGAGGCGTTTGGACTGATCAAAAAATCACTGACTGATGAGGGGATTTTTGCAATCAATCTGGTGGCTGACATTCAAAATGAGACCGCAGGTATTCACTCCATTCTTAAAACACTGCGCCCACTGTTTGAACATGTGGACTATTATCCCATTCATAAAAAAAACAAGAACAATATTACCAACGTCGTAGTAGTAGCCTATAACGGGGTAGCAAGAGAGTTGAACAACGGAGTATTCGCCGGCTCCCGCATCTACCCGCCCATCAGAGAACGGGTAATCAACAGCATTCTTTCACCGAAAAAAATCGCCGCCCCCCAACGTCCACCGATTGTTCTAACAGATGACTTTAACCCACTAGACACCTGGGACAGCGGCACCCGGGAAGGGCTCCGCGCCCTGGTACTGGCCTCGGATGATCTTGGTTTGTTGAGGAACTAAAAGCCTTAACCCACCACAGCAGGCTTTACCGCTTCAAGCTTCCAGATCTCATTATTGTAATCACGCATGGTACGGTCAGTGGAGAATTTACCACTGGTGGCTGTATTTAAAATACTCATCCGCACCCAACGCTCCTGATCACGATAAGCGGCCGCAGCCTGGGTCTGTGCATCCACGAAACCGCGAAAATCTGCGGCGGTCAGCCAAGGATCGTGGGGGTTAGTAATGCTATTGATAATGTCATCAAATATACCCGCCTCAAACTGACAGAAGTGGCCACTTTGCAACAGGTTCATGACTGCACTGAAATCGGCATCGTGATTGATGTAATCCCAGGGGCGGTAATCACGGCGTAGCGCATCGACTTCTGGCGCGGTCAAACCAAACAGGAAGAAGTTATCATCCCCCACCTCTTCCCGGATCTCGATATTGGCTCCATCCAGCGTGCCAATAGTCACCGCACCATTCATCATGAACTTCATGTTGCCGGTACCGGAAGCCTCTTTGCCAGCGGTGGAGATCTGCTCCGACAGGTCAGAGCCCGGTGCGATCACCTCCATCGCCGAAACACGATAGTTCGGGAAGAAAACCACCTTCAGCAGATCGCCCACATCGGGGTCGTTGTTAACCACCTCGGCCACATTACCGACCAGTTTGATAATCGATTTTGCCATCACATAACCTGGGGCCGCCTTGCCACCGATCAATACACAACGTTTGGTCCAGTTTTGGATGTCTCCCCGTTTGATACGATCATAGAGGTGAATCACATGCAGGATATTCAACAGTTGGCGTTTGTACTCATGAATACGTTTTACCTGCACATCAAACAGTGCCGAGGTGTCAAACTTCACCCCGCACTCTTTTTCTACCAACACCGCAAGACGCTGTTTGTTGGCCAGCTTCACATCGGCCCACTGCTTGCGAAATTGTGTTTTAGCCGCATGGGGAATCAACTTGCGTAGTTGCTCCAACTCGGTCACCCAGCCACTGCCAATGGTCTGGGTAATCAGTTTATTCAGGCCGGGATTGCACATCGCCAACCAACGACGCTGGGTAACACCGTTGGTTTTATTATTAAATTTCTCTGGCCACATTTCGTTGAAATCTTTAAACAGACCTTCAACCAACAGTTTGGAGTGCAACTCTGCAACCCCATTCACCGAGAAGCTACCAACAATCGCCAGGTTCGCCATGCGTATCATCTGGCAAGGCCCCTCTTCGATAATCGACATTCGCTGCTGGCGCGCCGTATCGCCCGGCCAGCGTTGGGCAATCTGCTTCATAAAGCGGGCATTAATTTCATAAATCACTTCTAACAGACGGGGCAACAAGTAGGCAAACATCGGTACCGACCAGCGCTCCAGTGCCTCCGGAAGCAGCGTGTGATTGGTGTAAGCCATCACTTTGGTGACAATCGCCCACGCCTCATCCCAACCCATATGATGTTCGTCGATTAATAGCCGCATCAACTCGGCAACCGCGATACTGGGGTGAGTATCGTTCAGTTGAAAACAGTTTTTATCCACAAAAGTGCTGAAGTCATTGCCGTGCAGAAGCACCCAGCGACGCAGTACATCTTTCAGTGAGGCAGAGGCGAGAAAATATTGCTGGCGCAGCCGCAGCTCTTTACCATTTTCACTGGCATCGTTCGGGTAGAGCACCATGGTGATGTGCTCTGCCTTATTTTTCGAGGCGACCGCTTCAACATAGTCACCGGCATTAAACTCACTCAGGTTAAACTCATCCGTCGCGGTCGATTTCCACAAACGCAGACTATTGACCGTATCGTTCTCAAAACCGGGAATCGGTACATCATAGGGCACCGCCAGAACATCAAGCGCGTCAACCCAGCGAACCCGTGTCACACCAGCATAGTCGATATAGTTCTCTGTGCGCCCACCAAAGTGAATGCGCTGGGTAAACTCCGGGCGCTCCAGCTCCCACGGGTGGCCATCACGTAGCCAGTGATCTGGCTCTTCCAGTTGATGACCATTTTCCAGCTGCTGACGAAACATGCCATATTCGTAGCGCAGACCATAACCCAATACCGGCAACTGCAAGGTGGCACAGCTATCTAAAAAACAGGCCGCCAAGCGGCCTAAACCGCCATTACCCAGGCCAGCATCGGGCTCGCTCTCTGCCACTTGTTCCTGATCGATGCCGTAATCATACAGCGCTTGATGAGCCGCTTCGTCAATACCAAGATTTAACATCGCATTGCCCAACGCACGCCCCATCAAAAACTCCAGTGAGAGATAGCAGGTACGGCGGGCATCGAGATTTTCATAGGTTGCGCGGGTATTTTTCCAGCGCTCCATCAAGCGATCGCGCACCGTGTAGGCCAGCGCCTCATAGAGATAGTGCGGGGTACAGTTTTTAAGCTCACGCCCCAAGGTGCGGCTGTAATAACGAATCAAATCTTCAGATATTGCCTTTTCATCCATCGCCAAGGGCGGCAGTGTGATTAACTTGGCGGCACAGGGAGTAGATTTGGTATTTGATTTTGGCATGGTTTTTTCCATCTATGTCGGCATCAACGGTGGCATTTTGCCACCCATTTACAGGGCATGCTGTGGAAGGAGGTTATCGCACATCCACACCGTAACTTGAATAGTTTAGAACAGCCTCAGATTTAAACATAAAAAAATCATTTCGGCTGGTGATGCACCACAATCAGTCGATCCAGGTGATTAGCAAAATTTTGACGATCTTTTTGATTCAATGCCGCCGGGCCACCGGTCTGAATGCCGCTTGAACGCATGGTATCCATAAAGTCACGAATATTAAGCCGCTCTTTAATATTTTTCTCGGTGAATAGCTCTCCCCGTGGTGACAGCGCCAGCGCTTCTTTCTCCACCACTTCGGCGGCCAGCGGAATGTCACCGGTAATCACTAGATCACCCGGCTGAAGCATGCGCACAATCTCATTATCCGCCACATCAAAACCCTGACTCACCTGGCGAAAACTGAGAAAAGGCGAACGAGGTACCTGAAGCGGATGGTTGGCCAACAGTGTGACCTGAATTTTAGCCCGTGCCGCCACCCGGAACAAAATATCCTTAATCACCTTGGGACAGGCATCTGCATCAACCCATATTTGCACTTCGATACACTCTCTTTATTAATTTATCGGTGTTTATTATTGCACAACTTATCGCTCTTTTTGCATGCTATGATGTGGCCACGACTCACTATGAATCACCCTATCGAGAATAGAATGAAGATATTAGCCAGTGCACTTTTCATCAGTACGCTACTGCTTATTGTCAGCTGCGAAAAGGCACCTGAACCCAGCGTAGAGAAACAAATTAAAATCGAAATGGCGATCACCCTCGATGACTTACCGGTCAGCAGCCGCGCCAGTGTCGAACAGATGGTGAGTGCACTCAACAAACATCAAGTACCCACCCCCTACGGCTTTGTTACCGGCAGTTATATTTACAAGGACGGCGCTGACAGTACCCGCAAGCAGGCGATACTCGACTACTGGCTGCAACAGGGGTTTTTACTCGGCAACCACGGCTTCAACCACCTCGCCATCAAACGATATAACACCCCAAATGACGCCTGGAGAAATGTTCAGATGAATGAGCGAGCGCTGCAGCAGATAGACCGCTACCGGCAACAGCAGAATGACCGGGTCTACCGCTACACCTTTCTGGATGAGGGATTCAATACCGAAATCGGTAACACTTTTCGTCACCACCTCGTCACCCAGGGCTATAAAATTGCCCACGTCTCCATCAACCCAGCGGATTGGGTCTGGGCAGAGAAGTACCAGGCCTGCCGCAAACAAAACAATGAAGAGGCCATGGCGCTGTTAAAAGATCAATTTATCAACTACACACTTGAGGTAATAAAGAGCCGGCAGGAAGCCGCTCAAATGCTGCTACAGCGGGAGATAAAACATATCCTACTACTGCATGCCAACGAGTTCATGGGCGAAGTACTGGAGCCACTGCTGGCAGCACTGTCGCAATCAGGGGTTAAGTTTATCTCACTCGATGAGGCGATGAGCGACCCGCTTTACCAACAATATCAACAACAGACGCTACCCAAACAGAGCGATATATTGAACAAGCAAGCACTGATGACACGGCAGTACAACTTCAGCACCCCAACCCAGCCACAACTGCCGACAAA
>UOFP01000170.1_pt1 | contig 12204 bp, 7 predicted proteins | sample 1988921 | NCBI WGS metagenome assembly UOFP01 (sample SAMEA4712195, study PRJEB27164) | hydrothermal vent metagenome | biome: marine basaltic hydrothermal vent biome; feature: marine hydrothermal vent; material: mineral | place: Pacific Ocean | collected 2011-06-14/2011-07-23 | depth 1719 m | reverse complement strand
TGCATGTAACGCAGTGAAAACTCTTTGTAATCACGCGGTGTCAAACAACCACCCCAGGTATCAAAGATCTGTACCGCCTGGGCACCTGCTTCGATTTGCGCATTCAGGTAAGAGGTCACTGACTTGGCGGTGGTCTCCAGCAGTTTGTGCATCAGGTCAGGGCGGTCAAACATCATCCCCTTCACTTTTGCATAATCTTTGGTACCACCCCCTTCAACCATATAGACCGCCAGTGTCCACGGGCTGCCTGAAAAACCGATCAGAGGTACGCGGCCATCCAGCTCGCGGCGAATGGTGCGCACCGCGTTCATCACATACTGCAACTCACCTTCCGGGTCGGGCACAAACAGATTATTCACATCCGCCTCAGTGCGTACCGGCTTATCAAAAACAGGCCCTTCACCCGCCTCAAAGCGCAGCCCCAAACCCATGGCATCAGGAATGGTTAGAATATCAGAGAAGAGGATTGCCGCATCCAGCGGGTAACGTTCAAGCGGCTGAATCGTCACTTCACAGGCCAAATCTGCATTTTTGCAAAGATCCATAAAGCTGCCCGCCTGGGCACGTGTCGCCTTATACTCTGGCAAATAGCGCCCCGCCTGGCGCATCATCCATACCGGCGTCACATCAACAGGCTCTTTCAGCAGTGCACGCAAAAAACGATCATTTTTCAATTCAGACATCTAACTTCCTTTCACCAACAATAATTTTATTATGGCCCGACAGCTTACTTGCAGAGGCCAGCGGATACAGACAGCTCACAAACCCGAGCACCACGGAAGTGAATCCGTGTTGATGCACTTCGTTAGCCAGACTTCATACGACACAGTAATGGTTTTTTTATTATGCATTTTCTAGCCAATTTCCTTAAGCTTTCTCTCTAACTCCCCAGCCAACTCACCTTTCTCGGGAATTTCGGAATAACGTTGGCGTAGTATTGGGTAGCAACATAACATAATCACTCAATTCTTCTTCAGCATCATACAGATCATCATCTAAAGTATCTGAATCTATTATCTTCCGAAGTTGCTCAATACTCCTGATTATTAAACACAACAACAGCTTCCGACCATTCAATAAAAGTGCTGTCAGTATTCATTTTCAGGCCCTTTTCCCGGAAAGCTTATTTTTATTAAATTGAATTTCTGCCTGTATATTTGTAATTTTTTCGGCTTTTTCAAACATATTTTCGAGTAATGATATGTACTCGCTTTGTTTCATGCGCCGTGTAGCAACAATATGTACATGGCCTGGCGAAATAAGATCTATCGCGAGCGATAGTCCAATTGGGATAATCGAGCCAGACTTTATCTTCCACCTATTTTTTCCACCATCAAAAATTTCGTTAGCAGATACTCCAGCGTGAGATGGGAGAATATACACAATTCCAGTTCTCAGATCTGTCAAGCGCTTTGAATTTTGCGGGCGTATATTTCCTTCCTTATTTGTAAATTTTGGGATATTTGCGTTCCCATTCCTAAATTTAGCAAAAATTCTTATTTACAAAATTATTTTACAGTTTGAACGTCATGCATAACCAAGCACTCTATGGTGGTGCGCTTTATATTTTCTAACACAATCCCTTTAAAATATCGCAACAAGTCTCTTTGCATAAATATCTCTTTTCAGTTGATTTGTTGTATAGATACCCAGACCCACCGGCAAATATTTCCCACTGAAATTGGGTATCATCAATTTTCATTGAGCCTTGATATTTACATGGAAGAATGATGGATTCATGATGAAATTCATCCCCACTAACCTCCTTCGCTACTGAAAAATAATCTACCACTGTTTTTTTCGTTAATGTAAATGAACTGCATATTTCATAATCTGGAGATTCTGTATCAATTTTCCTTTCCATAGAAATCACATCTATATTGCGCTGCACTGATTGGCAAGATGGCAACCACAAAACTAAAATCCAGAGAATAATTAAAATAGCAGAGCCATTCATTGCTCAACCCCAGAAAATAGGTATTGAAGCAATTGAGCGCCCTCAGATTCCTTTTTTCTGGCTATTGCTCCATGAGCGTAAACATTATCCTTTATATCAAACTGATATTCCCGAGAAACTATTTCAATTAACCATTTTAGAGACTTAAGCTGCTGTGATGTAGGCTTATCAAAAGTCTTTTTTGTCGACGAGAACCTTCCAACAACCTCTATGCCAATGGAATCACTATTTGCTGGATATCTGAGTGGATATTTTTTACTGGCTTCATGACGTGATAAATTTCTAGCACGACGACCAAAAGATAACCCTTTCTCGTATATTAATGCGGTGATGGTTTTTAACTCTTTTGGGTTGCACTCTTTTTCTATTTGACACCGGGGCCGTAATATTCCGACATGCCAACAAGTTTTTTTCATATTGGCTGTTTGGTAAATATAACCATTTTTTTCTATCAGAAAATGGGCACCCGTTTTTTGACCCTTAGCATATGCTGCCAACGTACTATTTGCGCTACTTGAGTCTGTTCTATGCAATACAATTGAAGTTACCTTGGTGAGGTCTCCATGCTCAATCGAAGTATAGGTCTTTATTTTTACCGCCTTATTTACTATTACTCCATCTTTAATCTTGGTCATATCCCCCGCCCTTTATTCGATTCAAATATAATGCTCTGGTCAGTCCACTGGAGCTATTTGTTAGCTACGATTTCACACACACTCTAAAAATTTTGTATCTATTGAAGACACAGCTTCAAAACCCTTGATTTTCTTAAATGACATATTGTGGACAAAATTATTCATTGAATCTGAAGGATCTATTGCCTCCATATTTAGCGACTGTAATGTAGCCCGAGAAACAAAAACAGATAAAATAGGAGATTTTTCCTTGTGTCCAGTTTTTGGGTTTAGTAATTCGTCTACAGCTGTAACAACCACTTTTTTGTCAGGTATAGTCGAAAAAACTTCGTTGGCGACCCTCAGTACGCAACTACAAACATAATCTTGATAAATCTCATTAAACCTTCCTTTAGGCATCTTTTTAATTGATAACTTCCCGCTTTTAAGCAAAATTTTAGCTTCATTTGGGACAATATCATCTCCGTGCACATATATTGTCACTTCAACTATGCCATTATTCCCAATAGAAACCGTTAAGTTAGACCCCAAATTTGAGATTTCAGAAAAAGGATTAAGACTGTCAATTGACTCGATCTTCGCTTTTTCGCTCCCTTCTAATAATGAGTTAGCTATAGCTACGCTTTCTTCCCAATCACTTACTTCACTTTCCCACGTAGCGATATTTTTCGAATATTCGGCAGTGTCTTTTTGAACAGATCTTTCTATGTTTTCTTTAAGCGATATTCTTTTTTTTGCTTCTCTATTAAAGAGTTTGTCAATTATTCCGGGGGTATATTTATCGAATTCTGACCTAGCTTCCCTTTCGAAAGCTCTACTTTTTTGCGGTTTTTTAGGCCCCTTAGAAACAGAAATATTCTCCCAATCAATGGGATCACTGCATTCTTTATGTATAGATTGAATTACATCAATATGATTTTTGTAGACGTCCACTTCATATGCAGCCTGTTCCAGTTCCTGCATTTTGTCATATTGTTTTTGCTGTCTTTCAAGCTCGCGCTGCCGACGTTTTGCATCTCGCTCTGCTGCGCGAACAGCAGCACCAATAGAGCGTACGGTACCTTTCCATCCCATTTATGCTTCCCTTTGTTTTCAGCTAACAGTTGATTAACCAGAAAGCACTAAATAATCAATCAGACAAAGCCTCTTGAGCATCATGATGTTTATATTGAAAGGGTATGCAGCCTAATGGCCTCTTCGGCTTAACTCTCGGTCTGTTCTATACACCCAGATAATCAATAATCCCTTCAGCAGCATTACGCCCTTCGAAGATCGCCGTCACCACCAGGTCGGAGCCGCGCACCATATCACCACCGGCAAATACTTTTTTATTGGTGGTTTGAAACTTGAATTTATTTCGTTCATGCGCCTTTACCCGGCCACGTTCGTCAACTTCGATACCGTAATCGACAAACCAGGGGGCTGGGCTGGGCTGGAAGCCGAAGGCGACAATGACGTGATCACAGGGGATGATCTCTTCCGAACCGGCAACTGGCTCGGCACGACGGCGGCCAGCGGCGTCTGCTGCACCCATTTTGGTGGTCAACAGTTTGATGCCTTCCACTTTACCGTCACCGACAATCTCAACCGGTTGGCGGTTAAACAGGAATTCAACCCCCTCTTCCTTGGCATTGCCCACCTCTTTTATGGAGCCGGGCATGCTCTCTTCATCACGGCGATAGGCACAGATAACCCGATCAGCCCCCTGACGAATGGCGGTGCGGTTGCAATCCATCGCGGTATCACCACCGCCCAGTACGACTACTTTTTTTCCTTCCATGTTAATAAAACCCGCCTCATCCTGTGCGTAGTCGTAGCAGTTGTTCACATTGGAAATCAGGAATGGCAGTGCCTCATAGACACCGTCAAGATCTTCACCCGGAAAACCACCTTTCATGTAATTGTAGGTGCCCATGCCCAGAAAAACGGCGTCGTATTCGTCAATCAGTTTCTGGAAGTCAAGGTCACTGCCAATATGGGTATTCAGTACAAACTCCACCCCCATCCCTTCCATGATTGCCCGGCGACGTTTAACCACCTCTTTTTCCAGCTTGAATTCAGGGATACCGAAGGTGAGCAGGCCGCCAATTTCCGGGTTGCGGTCATACACCACCGCTTGCACGCCATTACGCACCAGAATATCGGCACAGCCCAGTCCCGCCGGGCCAGCACCAATAATGGCTACTTTTTTACCGGTTGCCACCACTTTTGACATATCGGGCGTCCACCCTTTTGCAAAAGCGGTATCTGAAATATATCTTTCGACCGAACCAATGGTCACCGCACCGACATTGACTTGATTAAGGGTACAGGCCCCCTCACACAGGCGCTCCTGCGGACAGACACGACCGGTAATTTCTGGCAGTGAGTTGGTTTGATGGGATAGCTCTGCCGCCTGCTCCAGCTTGCCTTCGGCTACCAGTTTTAACCAGTCGGGAATGTAGTTATGCACCGGGCATTTCCATTCACAATAGGGGTTACCACAGGCGATACAACGATCAGACTGATCAGCGGCACCGGTTTGATCAAAGTGACCGTAAATTTCACGGTACTCTTTGATGCGGATTTCAGCCGGTTTTTTCTCTGGATCGGCTCGCTTGACTTGAAGAAATTGAAAGTTATTACCCATAATCGTCAAAGGTCTCTAATCTTGTATTGGCGGCGTTTAGGCCGCTGCTTTTTGCATATCTTCCAGCAAGGATGCCAACTCTGCTGCCTTTGGCTTAACCAGCCAGAATTTGCCAACCATACCGGCAAAGTTATCCAGAATCGATTGTCCCCAGGCACTGCCGGTTTCGCTCACGAACTCTTCTATTACGCCGTACAGATGGTTGCGGTAAGCCTCCATCGATTCGGTGCCGACACGGTGTATATCAATCAGTTCGTGGTTGTAGCGATCAACAAAGCTGTTGTCTTCATCCAGAACATAGGCGAAGCCACCGGTCATACCGGCACCAAAGTTAACACCGCTCTGCCCCAATACCACCAGCATACCCCCGGTCATATACTCCGCTCCGTGATCACCAATTCCCTCGACCACCGCATGGGCACCCGAATTACGCACCGCAAAGCGCTCACCAGCCAAACCCGCCGCTAGCAGTTTGCCACCGGTGGCACCGTAGAGGCAGGTGTTGCCGATAATGGTTGTCTCGTGACTTTTGAAAGTACTCTGTTTTGGTGGGTAGATCACCAACTTGCCACCGGCCATGCCCTTGCCTACATAGTCGTTGGCATCGCCTTCGAGATACATATCCAGACCACCGGCATTCCATACGCCAAATGACTGGCCTGCGGTACCAGTAAGTCGGAGGGTGATCGGGTGATCTGACATCCCGAGATTGCTGTGTCTAATCGCTATCTCACCGGAGAGACGCGCACCGATCGAACGGTCGGTATTTTTCACGGAGTAACTAAACTCACCACCCTGTTTGTTCTCAATCGCCGACAAGGCATCTGCCACCATTTTTTCTGCTGTTTCACCCTTATCGAATGGCTCGTTTTTGGGTTCGACACAGTATTGGGGCTGGTTCTCATCACCTACCACCAACAAGGGGCTTAAATCGAGCCGTGCCTGCTTGGCGGTTTCACCTTCAACCACCTCGAACAGATCCACCCGACCAATCAATTCAGGCAGTGTGCGAACACCCAGAGAGGCCATAATCTGGCGAACATCTTCGGCAATAAAGCGGAAGTAGTTCATCACCTTCTCCACTGTTCCGGTGTAGTACTCTTTACGCAGGATGTTGTTTTGGGTTGCGATACCGGTTGCGCAGTTATTCAAGTGGCAGATGCGCAGGTACTTACAACCCATCGCCACCATTGGCCCGGTACCGAAGCCAAAGCTCTCGGCACCCAGAATGGCGGCTTTAATCACATCAAGGCCGGTTTTCAAGCCACCATCAGTCTGTACCCGCACCTTGTCACGCAGGTTGTTGGCACGCAGAATCTGATGGGTTTCAGCCAGCCCCAGCTCCCACGGGCCACCGCAGTACTTCACCGAGGTAAGGGGTGATGCCCCGGTACCGCCATCAAAACCGGAGATGGTAATCAGGTCAGCATACGCCTTTGCCACACCGGCAGCGATCGTGCCAACCCCCGCTTCAGCCACCAGCTTCACCGAGACCAGCGCTTGCGGATTAACCTGTTTCAGGTCGTAGATCAGTTGCGACAGATCTTCAATTGAGTAGATGTCATGGTGTGGTGGTGGTGAGATAAGCCCGACACCCGGCTTGCAGTAGCGCAGTGTCGCAATCAGATCGTTGACCTTATGTCCCGGCAGCTGGCCGCCCTCGCCGGGCTTGGCACCCTGCGCCACTTTAATTTGCAAAACTTCAGCGCTACGCAGGTAGGCCGGTGTCACCCCAAATCGACCGGAGGCGATCTGTTTTATTTTAGAGCGTTTCATGGTGCCGTAACGAACCGGGTCTTCACCACCTTCACCCGAATTTGAGCGGGCACCCAGGCGGTTCATCGCCTCGGCCAACGTCTCGTGGGCCTCCGGTGACAGTGCGCCCAGTGACATGGCGGCGGAATCAAAGCGTTTATAGATTTCATCTGCCGATTCAACCTCATCAATCGAGATCGCCTCAGCCGCTTTCAGCTTGAGCATGTCACGCAATGAAATAGGAGCACGGTTGTTAACCAACTCAGCATGTTTTTGCCAGTCGGCGTAGTCACCCGAATCAACGGCATCCTGTAGTGTTTTGACCACATCGGGGTTGTAGGCGTGATCTTCTCCGCCGTGCACATACTTCAACAGGCCACCTTGAGAGATTGCCTTACGGGGGTTCCACGCCTGCTGATGAAGCTTGTCATTGTCATCCTCAAGGTCATCAAAGTCGGAACCCTGAATCCGGGCAACTGTCCCCTTGAAGCAGAGATCAACTACCTCACGATTCAAGCCCACCGCTTCAAACAGCTGCGCACCACGATAAGAGCCGATGGTTGAGATGCCCATTTTTGAGATAATTTTGTAGAGACCTTTACCGATCCCTTTGCGGTAGTTGCTTTCAACCACCGAAGGTGCCAAGCCTGAAATCGTGCCCTGCTTCACCATGTCACACAGAGTTTCATAGGCAAGATAAGGATAAACGGCGGTTGCTCCGTAGCCAATCAGCACCGCAAAACCGTGTGGATCACGTGCCGATGCAGTCTCAACAACAATGTTGGCATCGCAACGCAAGCCTTCGTCAATCAAACGGTGATGTACTGCGCCAGTGGCCAGCGCCGCGTGTACCGGCCTCTTCTCCTCACTGATACCCCGATCGGAAAGTACCACCACCACCTTGCCGCTCTTGACCGCAGCAACCGCCTCATCACAGATCGCCTTGACGGCTTGTTTCAAGCTGCCTTGACGGTTCAGATCAATACGCACATTGGCGTATCCATCACCCCTCATATTGAGCAACTGCTGGTATTTGTTATGGGATAACACCGGGGATTCCACCAACAGGCGATCAGCGTGTTCAGCGGTCTCTTCAAACATGTTCAGCTCACGACCCAGGCAGGTCTCCAACGACATCACCACCGCTTCGCGAATGGGGTCGATGGGTGGGTTGGTTACTTGGGCAAACTGCTGGCGGAAATAGTCGTAGGGCGAGCGAACCTGGCGAGAGAGCACCGCCAGCGGTGTATCATCACCCATCGAGCCCACTGCTTCCTGGCCACTTTCTGCCAGTACGCGCAGTACCTGTTCCCTCTCTTCGTAACTGACCTGAAACTGTTTTTCGTAAACACTCAATTCATCGACACTCAGAGAGCTGCTACCAGCATTCTCTCCATTCAGGTTTGATTTCAGGTGCTTGGCATTTTTAGACATCCACTCTTTATAGGGGTGGCGAGATTTCAGCATGTTATCAACATCTTCCGGCAACAGGAGTTTGCCGGAATCGGTATCAACCGCCAGCATCTGACCGGGCTTCAACCGCCCTTTTGCCACAACATCTTCCGGTGCATAGTCGTAAACACCAATTTCAGAGGCCAGTGTAATATGACGATCTTTTGTGATCACATAGCGAGCGGGGCGCAGACCATTTCGATCCAAGGTACATGCGGCATAACGGCCATCGGTCAATACGATACCCGCCGGGCCATCCCACGGCTCCATATGCATCGAGCTGTATTCATAAAATGCGCGCAGGTCTGGATCCATATTCGCAACATTCTGCCATGCTGGTGGCACCAACAGGCGCATGGCACGGAAGATATCCATCCCACCAGCCAGTAGAGCTTCCAGCATATTGTCCATACTGTTGGAGTCAGAGCCACTCAAGCTAACCAACGGACGAATATCTTCCATCGGTAGCAGTGGCGTTTCAAATTTATGTCCACGAGCCAATGACCAGAAGCGGTTGCCCTGCACGGTATTGATTTCGCCATTGTGGGCCAGGTAACGGAAGGGCTGGGCCAGACGCCATTGGGGCCAGGTATTGGTCGAAAAGCGTTGGTGAAAAACCGCAGTCGAAGAGGTCAGGCTCTCCTCATTCAGATCCTTATAGAAGACCGGCAGGTTTTCTGGCAATACCAGACCTTTGAATGAGATAACCCGCGATGAGAGTGTTGGGATGTAAAAGACCGGGTCATTGGCTTCAAGCGCTTTTTCCGTGCGACGACGGGCAACATAGAGATGGCGTTCAAAATCGGCCTCCGTCATATCTGCCGGGGCGTTCACAAAGATCTGTTCAATTTGCGGCATACTTTGCAGTGACTCTTCACCACAAGCGCTCGAATCCGTTGGCACAACACGCCAACCCACAACAACCAGGCCTTCTTTGGATATTTCACTCTCCAGTTGTGCACGTGCCGCATCGGCCAAATCACACTCTTGGCTCATGAACACCATGCCCACCGCATAAAGGTCGGTCAGTTTGTAGCCCAAGTCAGCCGCTGCCGCACGCAAAAATGCGTCTGGCTTACGCAGTAAGAGACCACAACCATCGCCGGATTTCCCATCGGCAGCCACCGCGCCACGGTGTGTTAAACGCACCAGTGCCTCAATCGAGGTTTTAACAACCCAGTGACTCGGTTTGTTGTCCATTTGGGCAATCAAACCAAAACCACAGTTATCTTTTTCAAATTGACTGCGGTAAAGGCCGTTCTCTTTTGGCTGCCTATTCATATCTGGAATTCTCTGCACCATGCTGTTTTCTCGAACTGCGTCCGGATAGAGGCTACCGACCGGCAGACTATCTCACGACAAAAGGGTTCGAGATTATACATTCGCCAGCAGATACATTCAATTGATATACAACATCCCAAGAAGTGTTTTACCGGTCGTTTAACGGAAGGTTGCCGAACAGAGAGGGGGGGATGGCTGATTTGGGAGGGAGTCAGGGCTTTTTTTGGTTGAGCGGTTTCGACAGAGAATGGGGGGACAGGCAGGTTGACTACGATCTGCTTGCCGCAATATCCTTCTGGGAATATTCAAATTTTCGCAGCAGAATACCCTCAACACCAAGCTGTTTTTCCAGCGTTGAAATATCTTTTTTAGCCTTATTTTCATCCGGGTAGTCTCCAATCAACAATACAAACCAGGTGCCGCTTTTGCGCTTTGCTTTATAGTAGGCGGCCTTATCTTCCAAACCCTCATCAATAATCAATTCACGTAAACGTTGCTCACTGCGAACACTCATCACATGAAACGTATAGCCCTGTGATGGCTGGGATAGTATCCAGTTTTCTGTTTTTAATTTGCTACCTTCTTTTGGGAAAGCAGCAGGTACAGGTTTTGGCTCGTCAACCACAGGCGTTGGCTCTACCGCAACATCAGCCACCAATATATCCTCAATTTCTTCGTCCGTTGCTTTACTCTCAACAGAGATCTCATTCACATCATCTGTCAGATTCAGTATCACAACATTATTCGTCACTATTTTTTTTAGCGGCAATTCTCTTTTGATACCATCAGGAACAACGACACCCCCATCAACCTGGCTTGCTGTTGGCTGCGATTCGGACTCAACCACAGCTAATTGAGGCGTGACCATCCACTGGTTTATTTTTTGCTGAAAAAACAGCAATATTAACAATACAATGACAATCATAAGCACATAGAAGCTTCGATACCACGGCCTACCTTTATTTGCAGAGGAATTTGCATCAGGTGGCTCTATTACCTCTTTGGCATTGGCTGCCGGGCTTGCTGATACATTGTTACCGAGGTGATGGTAGAGACAAGATACTCCAAAAGGGGTAAGAAACTTTTCACAACGCTCCTCCAACTGCCTGCCAGCAAGCATCACACCAAACAGCCCGCCGCCTAACTGACAAAGTGTACGCAACAGCCGCCAGTGCTCATCTGCCAAGGTATCTGCATTGTCTACCTGTAGTAAGTAGCGAGCACCAATGCGCTGATTTTTCTCTATACACTCAACAAATGCAGCCAAGCCATCATCAGCACACCGCCCTTGACTCAAGCCCCAGCTATCTGCCAAAAATGCGACAAATGAAGCTTCATCCGCTGGAAAAGTGGAGTCGGTTCGTGCTATTTTATGGTGACTACCCATATCACAGTTAAGGTGCTGAATCACACTGCCAACCGTCCCCTCGTCTCCTTGCAGCAGCAGAACTGAAGAGAAGTACTCCCATGCGAACCTTATGCTCTGGTATTCAACGTCATCAATGAAGAGCTCGTGCATTCGAGATGTTTTTACATTGTTCATCCGTTATTCGCCCTTAGATGGGGCCTCTCCTTGCACATACATCACCCTGTATCCCCGATTTATCTGCAGATCTCTTATTTTCATCAATCGATCAAGTGCCTCATCCCAAACATCAAAATGCTCTCGGCGCACGCGCCCAGCACTGCCTTGCATACCGTTTTCAACCAGCAAGCTCCAACCTTCGATGAGATCTTCATGCAAAATCAACTGAAAATAACGGGCTGCTTTTTGGACCTCTGGCTGACGTTGCATATAGATACGCATAATTTTTGCCGTTTGCTTGGAGTATTAATAAGCCGGGTTAGATTCAGGCTGAAATGGCGTGGTGCGCATTAATTGTTTCTGCGAGTAGTGCGTGCGAAAAGTCTGAGCTGATAATTGACTCACCTAAACTTCGCATCAAAACCAATCGTAAATGTCCATCTTCCACTTTTTTATCCACTGACATGAGAGAGAGAAAACGCTGCTCTGTCATCTCAACCGGTGCTCGGGTTGGTAACCCGGAGCGATCCAGTAAATTATCAATCCGATGCAGGTCATCAGTACTAATCCAGCCCATCCGCATTGAAAGATCAGCGGCCATTAACATGCCAACAGCCACAGCCTCGCCGTGCAACCATGTGCCGTAACCCATGCCCGTTTCGATGGCATGTCCAAACGTGTGGCCTAAATTAAGTAATGCTCTTACACCGCCCTCACGCTCATCTTCTGCAACAATGGCCGCCTTGTCTCGACAAGAGCATTCAATGGCGTAGGCTAGCGCTTCATGATCACGTGTTAACAGTTTTTCGATATTTTGTTCAATCCATAAAAAAAATGGCTTGTCATTGATCAAGCCATACTTGATCACCTCGGCAATCCCTGAGCTAAGCTGACAATCATCGAGTGTATCCAGAGTATTGGTGTCGGCGATAACACATTGAGGCTGATGAAATGCGCCAATCATGTTTTT
>UOFP01000077.1_pt1 | contig 12214 bp, 12 predicted proteins | sample 1988921 | NCBI WGS metagenome assembly UOFP01 (sample SAMEA4712195, study PRJEB27164) | hydrothermal vent metagenome | biome: marine basaltic hydrothermal vent biome; feature: marine hydrothermal vent; material: mineral | place: Pacific Ocean | collected 2011-06-14/2011-07-23 | depth 1719 m | reverse complement strand
TTAATATAGTGATGCTTATATGGTTAGTCGGAGCATTGGCAACAGGATATTTTAGCGCCAAATTTTGGAAATAAACTGGCGAGTGAGAACAAAGAGCCTCAGATGTAATTTCATTCCTTATAATTGGACGAAAAGCTCATCTTGGTTCCTGCGGTTCTTCGCAGGAATTCATACTTTGTGCAGCCATGTAGGGTGCATTTCATGCACCACAACTCATTAGCAACGACACTTCAAAAAAGATAATGGCACAAATTTATGGTAGTGGAAAAATGAATTTGGTACATAAAAAGCACCCTGCATGGCTATATGTTGTAAAACAGAATTGACCCCATTTCTTTTTTCATACTGTGATGAGACTAGAAACATGAAGTTCTTCGCGGTGCTGTTCTGCTTGCCAAAGATCATATTGTGATTGTTGGTTAATCCAACTTTCTGATGATGTATTAAATGCAATAGATAAACGAACTGCCATTTCTGGACTGATACCCGCTTTGCCATTAACGATGCTTGATAAGGTTTTTCGGCTAACACCAAGCCCCTTGGCTGCCTTTGTTACAGTTAAACCAAGTGGTTCAAGGCAAAGTTCTTTAAGTATTTCGCCGGGATGTGGTGGATTGTGCATCAGCATGGTATGACCTCAGTGATAATCTTCATAATCTATGGTTTCAGCGTGCTCACCATTGAAACGGAATGTTACTCGCCAATTGCCGCTAACTCTTAGGGATGTAGAAAAAATTAAAGTACCGTTATTGCACCGGATTTTTGTTCGCTCTGTCTAGGCAGGTATTGGGCGCATAGTGGGCTACGCAACGAATACTTGCCTAGACAGAGCGGGCAAAAAGACCAGTAAGAGCGGTATTTTAATGAATTCTACATCCCTTACTGACCAGATTCCGGCTCTATCACCTGATAGTGGATGCAAAAACAGCCCTGGCAGGTTCATATCATCAGCTGATATCGCGGCATTTAACCTACCAAGAATCAAATGAAGCTTTTTTGCGTGCTTAGCTTGAATGCCTGACTTTCGGCCAGTTTTGAAAAATAACTCCAAGCCTTTGTGTTTGAAATTCTGAATCATACCCAGACTGTAACCCGATACGACTCAGGTGTCTAGCTCTCTTACCATACGAATTCAGGAGGTTAATCCGTCAACCGTTCGATTGTTGGATAGTAAGAAAGGAGTGTAGCAGACGGCAGCCGGGTTAATTTTGACATGTAGGGAAGATTAGCGAAGCGTAATCTGCCGTATCCCAGCGAAAGGTCATTCACATCACCAATTCGTTCAATATAACTATGTTTAACTGTTTGATTGAATAGTAAAAATCTCTAGCATGCAGCAGATTACGCTTCGCTAATCTGCCCTTGTTTGATCCGTGTTACGTGTTTTTTTTCGATCAATAAAACCAAGAAAGAGGTAATGGAAGGGGAATGAAAAAGAGTGATCACTCAGCTAGAAAATACTTTGTATGTTGTAAAATAGGGTTGACCCCATTCCCCTTTGACCCCATTCCCACTCTATATACGCTTGCCTGCAGCATTATAAACTAATTTATTGCGCCGAAGACCAACTGCAAGAACTAGAACCTCTATTTTTTCGTTCTCTATTTTGTAGATGATACGGTTTGCCCCAGTACGGATGCGACGACAGCCAGAAAGGTTGCCAGATAAAGGCTTGCCTGCTTGATCAGGTGAGCCATTCACAATCCGCTCTTCAATCACCTTTAGGATGCGCCTAGCTTCTGCTCTACCAATGCTATCCAAATCCTCTTTTACTTTTGGGTGGTAGGTGACAGTCCACGCCATCAGCTATCATCCTTCTCTGAATAACGAGATAGCATATCTTCATGGCTCATTGCCTGGGATGTATCAAAATTTGATAGGCGCTCAACCGCAATCGCCTGTAGGCGTAAATCTTCAATTTCATTTTGCATCGATTCGAAAATATCGACGGGCAGGACAACTGCGGAAGGGGTGTTGTTTTTCATGATAACAAACCGGTCTTGTTTTCCGCTTGTAAGGCGTTCAAACGCCGTTTTTGCGGTACGAACAAAGTCAGTGATTGATATTGATTGGTCTTTTCTTTCAAGTAATGCCGCCATGATAAAAGTCTCCTAAGCAAACTATATCTATATTTTATAATAACATGATTATTTTACAAGTTATTGTATGATAATTTACGTTTAAATAGGCGTGTTAGTTAATCATTCAGCTGTTTTTCATAAAATTCCTGAAGAATGTCATATTTTTCACGGAAATCAGAGGCCCAATGCCAGTAGTGCACTAACACAGCGGCAACGGGATGTAATGGCGCGCTCTTGCATACTATTTCGCATTTCTATCTGAGGATTAGGGGTATCATGAAGTGATTGGAGATAAGAGGAGCTGTGGTAGAATCTCGCTCCATCTATTCGCGATAACAACTGAGGAGTCACCTTGGCCCAGGGTAGCCTGAAAGGCAGTGATCTAAACAACGATAAAACGCAGTCAAGCCGACGCATGCGTGAGAGTGCGCTGTTTGTGGTGGGTGCGGTTGCGCTGTACCTGCTGGTTTCGTTGGTGAGTTACAGCAACAGTGATCCGGGCTGGTCCCATAGCCGGGCGAGTGGTGATGTTGCCAATCTTGGCGGTATTGTCGGGGCGTGGTTTGCGGATCTGTCGCTGTTGCTGGTGGGTTATCTCGCCTATTTGGTGCCGGTGATGGTGGCCTTTCTGGCCTGGGTGCTGTTTAAGGGTGAAGTGCAACAGCATCAATTAGATAGCCGTGAGCTCTCGATTCGCCTGTTTGGTTTTGTCTTAACGCTGGCTGCCGGTTCTGGGCTGGCGGTGATGCACTTTACCGTGGGGGTCGACAGCATGCCGCTGGGTGCAGGTGGCATCTTGGGCGAGCTGGTCTCCACGGTGTTGATCAATGCCTTTAGTTTTTTGGGTGCCACGCTGTTCCTGTTGGCGCTCTTTCTGACTGGTGTCACTCTTTTTACCTCGCTCTCCTGGCTCTGGTTAATGGATGTGCTCGGGCGTTTTGCCTTGGATAGCATGAGCTGGTTGCGCTTTAAATACAGTGAGCTGCGTGAAAGGCTGGCGGCGCGAAAAATGCGCAAGTCGCGTGAAGCTAGCGTGAAAGTGAAAATTGAGAAACGAAAAGATAAGCCCGAGGTGCGAATCGAATCGTTGATTGCTCCGGTGAAGGTGAGTGAGCGGGTTGAAAAAGAGAAGCAGGCTCCTCTGTTTAATGAGTTGATGGTGACGGGTGGCGGTTTGCCGGCACTGGCACTGCTGGATGATGCACAACCACCCAAACATGAGCTCTCGGTGGCGTCGTTGGAGGCGTTGTCACGACTGGTGGAGATTAAACTGGCGGATTTCGGTATTGAGGTGGAGGTGGTTGCCGTTACACCAGGGCCGGTGATTACCCGCTTTGAGTTGCAGCCTGCGGCGGGTATTAAAGTGAGCCGGATTACCGGTCTTTCGAAGGATCTGGCCCGGGCGCTCTCTACCGTGAGTGTGCGTATTGTTGAGGTGATTGCCGGTAAAACCACCATCGGTCTGGAGATACCCAACGAACACCGCGAAATGGTCTACCTGAGTGAAACCCTGCAATCGGAGGCGTATGACAAGATGAGCTCACCGCTGACGCTGGCGCTGGGTAAAGATATTAATGGCCAGCCGGTGGTGGCTGATCTGGCCAAAATGCCTCACCTGCTGGTGGCGGGTACCACCGGTTCGGGTAAGTCGGTGGCGGTGAATACGATGATTCTCAGCCTGTTGTTCAAGTCGACCCCCGATGATGTGCGTTTGATCATGGTTGACCCGAAGATGCTTGAACTCTCTGTTTATGAGGGCATTCCACATCTGTTGGCACCGGTTGTGACCGATATGAAAGAGGCAGCGAACGCCTTGCGCTGGTGTGTGGCCGAGATGGAGCGCCGTTACAAGCTGATGGCCAAGCTCGGGGTGCGTAATATCAGTGGTGCGAACAAGAAGATAAAAGAGGCGATAGCGGCAGGGGAGCCGATCGCTGATCCAACGTTTAAACCGGCGCTGCCTGATGTGCCGGAAGAGGCACCACTGCTGGAAACATTGCCGTTTATCGTGGTTATTATTGATGAATTGGCGGATATGATGATGGTGGTGGGGAAGAAGGTGGAGGAGTTAATTGCCCGGCTGGCACAGAAAGCACGGGCATCGGGTATTCACCTTATTCTGGCCACACAACGCCCTTCGGTTGATGTGTTAACTGGTCTGATTAAGGCGAATGTACCGACACGTATCGCGTTTCAAGTCTCATCAAAAATTGACTCACGTACCATTCTTGATCAGATGGGGGCCGAGTCGCTGCTGGGCAATGGCGACATGCTCTATCAACCACCCGGCACCAGTATTCCGGTGCGTGTGCACGGCGCATTTGTGGATGACCACGAAGTGCACAACGTGGTGAATGACCTTAGACGTCGCGGTGGGGCCAATTACAATGAGGAGATTCTGGCGGGTGATACCGGTGGTGAAACGATACCGGGTGAAAGTTACCAGGGTGAAGATGCGGGGGATGCGCTCTATGATGAGGCGGTATTTTTCGTGACCCAGAGTCGTAAGGCGTCGATCTCTTCAGTGCAGCGACGCCTGAAGGTGGGTTATAACCGGGCAGCTAATTTAGTGGAAGAGATGGAGCGCAGTGGGGTTATTTCACCACCGCAATCAAATGGTAATCGAGAGGTGTTGGCACCGCCACCACCGGAGGATTGAGATTGAAAAAAACATTTATTGTGCTGTTTGTCGGCGCAACACTATTCCAATTAGCCTGGGCGGGTGAGGCGCGGGAGCAGTTGAATGCGTTTCATCAGCAGATGCAGACTTTGCAGGCGCATTTTGAGCAGCAGTTAGTCAGCGATAAAGGTGAAATAAGGCAGCAGGTGTCGGGCACCGTCTATATTCAGCGCCCCGGTCAGTTTCGCTGGGACTATGATCCACCCTATGAGCAGATGATCATGGCCGATCGCCATCGGCTCATTATCTACGATGTCGATTTAGAGCAGGTCACCGTTAAAAAGATGGATGATGCGCTCGGGCAGACCCCGGCGGTTATTCTGAGTGGTGACGGCGACCTTGAAGAGAGTTTTTTTATTGTTGAGCTGGAGCCGAAGCAGGGGTTGCAGTGGGTGGAGTTGAAGCCGCGCAGTAAAGAGGGCAATTTTATTTCGATGCAGCTTGGCTTTGTTGATGGCGAGCTGAGCGTGATGGCGTTGGAAGATGGCTTTGGCCAGTTGACCACCATCACCCTGAGTCAGGTGCAGCGCAACAAGCCACTGCCTGCGGCTGTTTTCGAATTTGAAGCACCTGATGGTGTGGATGTTGTGGGTGATCTGGACTGAAGCGGATGGATGATCTTTTCTCCAGCTCTGGAAATAACACGGCACCTCTGGCAGATCGTCTGCGCCCGACTGATCTGGCGGGCTATTTTGGTCAGCAGCATCTGCTGGGGCCGGGAAAACCGCTACGCCAGGCGGTTGAATCAGGACACCTTCACTCAATGATCTTCTGGGGGCCGCCGGGTACCGGTAAAACCACCCTGGCACGGATGATTGCCAACAGGGCCCAGGCGCAGTTTCTGACTATTTCAGCGGTGCTTTCCGGTGTGAAAGAGATTCGCCGTTGTGTGGAGCAGGCGAAGCAGGCCCGAGCGCAGGGCAAAAGCACGATTCTGTTTGTTGATGAAGTGCACCGTTTTAACAAATCACAACAGGATGCCTTCCTGCCCTTCGTGGAAGATGGCACCTTCACCTTTATTGGTGCCACCACCGAAAATCCGTCATTCGAACTTAACAACGCACTGCTCTCCCGGGCCCGTGTCTATGTGCTGAAATCACTCACCTGTGGCGATATTCGACAGATTATTGATCGGGCACTGAGCGATAAATCATCGGGGTTGGGTGAGCGTGATTTACAGGTTTCCGATGAGCAGCGGCAGCAGATAGCAGAAGCGGCCGATGGTGATGGCCGCCGTGCATTGAACCTGCTGGAGATTGCCGCCGATCTGGCTGAATTACAGGATGGCGCAGAGGTGATTGATCAAGCGATACTAAAGGAAGTTTTGGCCGGTGGTGTGCGTCGTTTCGACAAAGGAGGCGAGGCGTTTTACGATCAAATATCGGCGATGCACAAATCGATGCGCGGCTCCAACCCCGACGCCTGTCTCTACTGGATGGCGCGGATGCTGGATGGCGGTTGTGATCCATTGTATATCGCCCGTCGAGTAGTGCGCATGGCATCAGAAGATGTGGGTAATGCCGACCCACGGGCACTGCAACTGGCGATGAATGCGTGGGATGTCATGGAGCGTCTGGGTTCTCCAGAAGGCGAGCTGGCGATTGCCCAGGCACTGGTCTATCTCGCCGTAGCGCCCAAGAGCAATGCGGTATATAAAGCCTATAATGCCGCCATGGCCGATGTGAAAGAGCAAGGTTCTATCGAAGTGCCGATTCACCTCAGAAATGCCCCCACCAAACTGATGAAAGAGCTGGGGTATGGAAAAGCCTACCGCTATGCCCATGATGAACCGCATGCTTATGCGGCTGGGGAAAACTACTTCCCTGATGAAATTGAACCGCGCCACTACTACCAGCCAGTACCGCGAGGTATGGAACAGAAAATTGCTGAAAAACTCAGTTTTCTAAAAGAGCTGGATGCAGCGGCGTTAAAAAACAGCCCTCAAGATTAAATGACCCGGAACTTGCCTGTGACCAATAATGATGTTTTACGTCGTCTCCGCTACACCTTCGATTTTAGCGATTCGAAAATGATCAAGATCTTCGACTTGGCTGACCATCAGGTTACCCGGGCGCAGATTAGCGCCTGGCTCAAGAAAGATGATGATCCAGATTTTAAGTCTTGCAGTGATAGTGAGCTGGCTACTTTCTTGAACGGCCTGATTAACGATAAACGGGGTAAAAAAGAAGGAGCACAACCCGAGCCGGAAAAGCGCTTGAACAACAATATTATCTTCAGAAAACTTAAGATCGCATTGAACCTACAGAGTGATGATGTTCTGGCGATGCTGGCATTGGCGGAGCTGAGCATCAGTAAACATGAATTGAGCGCCTTTTTTCGCAAACCGGAACATAAACATTTTCGTGCATGCAAAGACCAGGTTTTACGCCGTTTTTTAACAGGCATGCAGCTGACGCTGAATAAACCTGAGTAAGGGATGTAGAAAAAATTAAAGTACCGTTATTGCACCGGATTTTTGTTCGCTCTGTCTAGGCAGGTATTGGGCGCATAGTGGGCTACGCAACGAATACTTGCCTAGACAGAGCGGGCAAAAAGACCAGTAAGAGCGGTATTTTAATGAATTCTACATCCCTAAGTTGGGGCTGATGGAATGACGGTGTTTGGAGGTCGAGGCTTCAGCCGGTTTGTGGTGAGTGTACTTTCAAAGTGCGCAGTGGTTGAGTTAGACCCTAATCAGGGTAATATAGCGGCTTTAGAGCGGTGTTGAGAGTGAGTGATGGCGGTTAATTGGTATCCCGGGCATATGCACAAGGCCCGCAAAGAGATGAAAAAGGTGATGCCACGTGTTGATTTGGTGATTGAGGTGATCGATGCCCGAATCCCGTTCAGCAGTGAAAATCCCAGCGTAACAGAACTGCGTGAAGATCGTCCCTGTATCAAAATCCTCAACAAAAATGATCTGGCAGACCCCAAAATTACCCCGCTATGGCTCGACTACTACGAGCAGGATCAGGGGGTGAAAGCGGTGGCGCTCAACTGCACCAATCGCAGTCAAGTGCGCGGCAAAATATTGGAACTGGCGCGTAAGCTGTTGCCCCACCGTAATGATGAGTTTCTCAAGCCGATTCGGGCGATGATTATGGGGGTGCCGAATGTGGGCAAATCGACCCTGATTAATGCCCTGGCCGGTCGCAGTGTGGCAAAAGTGGGTGATGAACCCGCAGTGACTAAGTCGCAACAGAAAATTCACCTGGAGGGGGGCATTGTGCTCTCCGATACCCCCGGCATTCTCTGGCCGCGCATGGGCAGTGCCGATTTTGGTTATCGGCTGGCGGTTTCGGGGGCAGTTAAAAATACCGCGATCGAATTTGAAGATGTGGCGCTTTATGCCGCCGACTATTTTTTAAAGGCTTACCCCGAGGTGATGATCAGTCGCTACAAACTCAAGCAGTTGCCTGAGAGTGGCATGGCCCTGCTGGAAGAAATTGGCCGTAAACGTGGTGGTCTGCGCCCCGGTGGGCGGATTGATCTGCACAAAGCGTCTGAAGTGCTATTACATGATTACCGTAATGGGGCCTTGGGTCGTATTAGTTTAGAGACGCCGGCAATGATTGAAGAGAGTGGGAAATCCAATGGTTGAAGTAGGTCAGTTCAATACGCTGCGGGTGGTTAAAGAGGTGCCATTCGGTCTCTACCTTGATGGCGATGATTGGGGGGAGATTCTGCTACCCAGCAAATTCGTACCCAGCGGCAGTAAAGTAGGGGATGAGCTGGTGGTGTTTCTCTATTTTGATTCAGAAGATAAAATTATCGCCACCACCCAGCGCCCCCGGGCACAAATGGGCAGCTGCGCTTATTTGAAGGTGATTGATATTAACCGGGTCGGGGCCTTTCTTGATTGGGGGCTGGATAAAGATCTGCTGGTACCAAAACCAGAGCAGCGTCGCCCGATGGAGAAGGGCAAGTCCTATATTGTCTATCTGAAACAGGATGGCGAAGGGCGCATTGTCGCCAGCTCCAAATACGATCGTTTCCTGGATAAATGGCGCTGTCGCCTGATGCCCGGTGATGAGGTTAGTCTGCTGATTGCCGAGACCAGCGACCTGGGCCATAAAGTGATTGTGAATGACAGTTACTGGGGGTTGGTTCACTTTGATGATGTTTTCCAGGAGCTGCGTTACGGCAAGCGGATGCGCGGTTATATCAAAAAAGTGCGTGACGATGGCAAGCTGGATGTACTTTTAAGCAAAACAGGCAGCGATAAAATCAGTGATCTGGGCGGGTGTATTCTCGCCGAGTTACATAAAAAAGGCGGCTTTTTGCCGTTGCACGATAAAAGCTCTGCCGATGAAATTAAGCGGGTGCTAGGTGAGAGTAAAAAAAGCTTTAAACGCGCCATTGGCCACCTCTACAAACAGAACCTGATTACACTTGATGCTGATGGTATTCGCTTAGTGAAGGGGGCGGAGAGGTGAAAATCTATATGCTGGCCGAACATGATGAACTGGCGAGTATAGCCGAGCCGATCTCAGTGGCGATTGCTAGTTGGCTGGAAGAGAACCCCAACAACAACCTCTCATTGGTAGCACCCAGCGATGATGATGATCAAGTTGGCCTGAATCTCGAAACCAACAAAAAGATGGCACTGAAAGAGCCGGTTAACTTCCTCTATTTTCTAGCCAAACAGCACAAAGCAGAATTTGTGGTGGGCATGGTAACCGAGGGTGGAAAGCGTGAAAATGTCTGCTTTTTCGGTTTTGAAGAGGGTCGTCCTGATGTTAATGAAATTGCACAGTACTTGGGTTTGAAGCGTTGAGTCGTTGATCAGAGCTTTCTCAATAACCCTTTCCATACAATCACTCCCCCATTTTTTTACCACATACGCTACAATAGCGCGCCTTTAGCCATATCAACATTTTTTACACTCAGGAACACGCTATGCTCACCACCGCCAATATCACCATGCAGTTTGGTGCAAAACCTCTCTTTGAAGACATCTCGGTTAAGTTTGGTGGGGGCAATCGTTATGGTCTGATTGGTGCTAATGGCTGTGGAAAGTCAACCTTGATGAAAATTTTGGGCGGTGATCTGGAGCCGACTGAAGGCAATGTCTCTCTGGGCCCCGATGAGCGCCTTGGTAAGCTGCGCCAAGATCAGTTTGCCTATGAAGAGTGCACCGTGCTTGATACGGTTATTATGGGCCATGAAGAGCTGTGGGAAGTTAAGAAAGAGCGTGATCGCATTTATTCTCTGCCGGATATGTCGGAGAAGGATGGTATTAAGGTTGCCCATCTTGAAGTTGAATTTGCCGAGATGGATGGTTATACCGCCGAGTCCCGTGCCGGTGAGCTGCTACTGGGGGTTGGCATTCCCATTGAACAGCACAATGGCCCGATGAGCGAAGTGGCACCCGGCTGGAAGCTGCGTGTGTTATTGGCGCAGGCGCTATTTTCTGATCCCGATATTCTGTTGCTGGATGAGCCAACCAATAATCTGGATATCAACACCATTCGCTGGCTGGAAGATGTACTGAACCAGCGTAATTGCACCATGGTTGTCATCTCCCATGATCGTCATTTCCTGAACAGTATCTGTACCCATATGGCCGATCTGGATTTTGGTGAACTGCGTGTTTACCCCGGTAATTACGACGACTACATGCTGGCATCAACCCAGGTGCGTGAACGTCAGTTGTCTGATAATGCCAAGAAGAAGGCGCAAATTGCCGAGTTACAGCAGTTTGTCAGCCGCTTTTCAGCCAATGCTTCAAAGGCAAAACAAGCCACTTCTCGTGCCAGGCAGATCGATAAAATTGAACTGGATGAGATCAAACCCTCCAGCCGGGCGAATCCGTTCATCCGTTTTGAACAGACCAAAAAACTTCATCGCCAGGCAGTTGAAGTGACCGAGCTGGGTAAACGCTTTGATGGTGAAGCACTGTTTAGTAACCTAAATCTGATGGTTGAAGCCGGTGAACGTATTGCGATTATCGGCCCCAATGGTATTGGTAAAACCACACTGCTGCGCTGCCTGATGGATGATCTTGAGTATGAAGAGGGCACAGTGAAATGGGCTGAAAATGCGCAGCTGGGTTATTATGCGCAGGATCATTCGGCAGACTTTGCTCAAGATGAAAGCCTGACCGATTGGATAGGGCGCTGGAGCAAAGAGGGAGATGATGATCAGGTGATTCGAGGCACATTAGGACGTCTATTGTTCGGTCGAGATGATCTGGCTAAATCGATTAAGGTGCTTTCCGGTGGCGAACAAGGGCGGATGCTGTTTGGTAAGTTGATTCTGCAAAAGCCCAATGTACTGCTGATGGATGAGCCGACCAACCATCTGGATATGGAGTCGATTGAGTCACTGAACCTAGCGCTGGAAAACTTCCCCGGTACGCTGCTGTTTGTGAGCCATGACCGTGAATTTGTCTCATCCATTGCCACCCGCATTATTGAGATCACCCCGCAAGGGATTAACGATTTCCCAGGAAACTACGAAGATTATTTGCGTAGCCAGGGTGTTGTGTAAGTCACTCTTAACCCTTTTTTCTTTTACAACAGACCGGCTAAAGCTTCGACCTCCATCCCTCCTCATTGGAGGCTTTAGCCGGTAAATAAAAAAGCCCCGACGATTAACACGTCGGGGCTTTTTTTATCACGCTTTAACGCCACTGGTTTTACTGGCTGGAGAGGTATTCAGCAAGCGCGTCGATATCTTCTTCTGATATAGAGGGCAGAATAAGGTTCATCATATAGCCCTCTCTGCTTACCCGTTTATTGCTTCGAAATGCGTATAGCTCTTTCAGAATATAACGTTTGGTTTGCCCGACAACCATCGGTGAGGTAACCCCTTTGGGGTTCGATTCTCCCATACCGTCATCCCCATGACACATGTAGCATTTGTAGGTATCAAAATAGATTTTTTTACCCACCGCTATGAGTGATTTATTGGGGCTGGAGTAGTTTGCACGGGGTAGTGAGCCGTAGTAGGCGGCAACATTTTCGATATCCTCTGGGTTGTTAAGCAGCTTGGCGAGGCCGTGCATCAGGCTATCGCCCTGGCTTGCCTGACGAAAGGTGTTGATACGCGCCACAATGTATCCGGGTTTTTGCCCCGCAAGGTTGGGAACCTCTGCTCCAGGGCTAATACCCGCATTGCCATGGCATGAGACGCAGTTGGCAGAGAAGGCCTCACCGGCCTTGATGTCGGCGGCATTGGCATGAACAGTGATGATCAGGCTAGCTGCAATTATCATCAAATATTTTTTTATCAACATAGTGTCTCTCTCTGAAATCGTTTACTGATTATGCCCATTTTTATGGATGCAATAAAGGGGTTTTCAAGGGAAGCTCTGAATAAGTGGGGTTAGGGATGTAGAAAAAATTAAAGTACCGTTATTGCACCGGATTTTTGTTCGCTCTGTCTAGGCAGGTATTGGGCGCATAGTGGGCTACGCAACGAATACTTGCCTAGACAGAGCGGGCAAAAA
>UOFP01000050.1_pt1 | contig 12215 bp, 10 predicted proteins | sample 1988921 | NCBI WGS metagenome assembly UOFP01 (sample SAMEA4712195, study PRJEB27164) | hydrothermal vent metagenome | biome: marine basaltic hydrothermal vent biome; feature: marine hydrothermal vent; material: mineral | place: Pacific Ocean | collected 2011-06-14/2011-07-23 | depth 1719 m | reverse complement strand
TGCTTGCGGACCGGCAGCTCATCAAACGAGCAACAAAGGCAAAACAGGTTTTCCGGGTTTGATACCGAATCTCGCAACCTAAGCAATGCTGATGCATTGATCTCATTGGCAATTACCGTGTGTTTTTCCAACAACAGTTCGGTAAAACGTCCGTCACCAGCCCCGAGTTCAAGAATTACACCACCTTTATTACAAACAGCCAGCGCCTTTTGAATGATCTTGACGTAGCTTGCATACTCGAACCGCGAACTGGATAAATCGGCCTGGGCGCGTTCTCTCAGGGTAGTTCCTTCAAAGCTGGTGAAACAGTCATCTGTTGCAGTTTTGCTGTTTTCGGGGAACCAGATATTGTTTTTTTGAACCAATGCATAGTCACATTGATGGCAAGACATCCGACTTTTGCTTGTTTTCAGATCGCTTCCGCATTTCGGACAAGCCAGGAAAGTTTCTGCATTAATCACTATGTTTGACTCCACTCCAGGGTTTCACGAAACAGGCCTTCACGACTAAAGCTTTCCTTAAACCGGAAAATATTGGGACCTGGAATTCCATTGGTTGATGATGTGCCAAAATCTACCCAATAAATTCCACGGTTTTGAGCCTGTCGCAACCCCTGCATGATAAGTGCGCTGAGGCTTTGCAATTGCTGCCCAACGCTAGTTTGACAAAAATAAAAACTTGATAAAACACGTTCATTCAGCTTGAAATAGCAAACACCAGCTATTGGGTCTTGTTTTAAGTAAGCCACATCTGCCCATATGTCCCCAGGAAACCTTTCCTGCAAATTACACAGTTGAGAATAAGTATGCGTTGACTCTGAAGCGTGGCGAGCAAAAGTATCCTGCATTGGCAACCAAAAATCTTTCAAAGGAGCATTTGAGACAATCTTCACACCCGCTTTGTTTGATTTCCTTTCCATGTTGCGCGCCCTTGAAGAGGTGACTTCATCAATTTGGCTTTGATCAACCCGAATAACGCTGGAAATATCCCGGTTAACACTCTTAAACCCATGTTGAAACATGGCAAAAGTGAGCACATCAAGAGAACACGGCGCACAACAAGATATAGGATGAGTAACCCGTATTTTCCCCAGCTCATATTCACGAAAGTGTTCCATCAGCGTAGAGACTATGGAATTTGCTTCAGAAAATGTAGGAAGCGTTTCCAGAACAACACCTCCATAACTGCCTCCATAGGGTGAAAGGGCAACCTTGATTCCCTGCAAATCGGTGATTACAGCATAATTAATCTGCCCGATAACCTTTTCACCTTTTAACACTACCAGCCAGCGTTCAGAATTTTTGAACCTGTCGCCATGGTACTCAAGAAATTTTCGCTTGTGAAAAATAGTCCCGTTGAGCGAATTGTCAACAAATTGATCCCAAGAATCACATTGGCGCTTGTTTGCATCAACAATGGTTATCTTGCTCATTTTTTACTCAAAATCTTGGACGTTTTCAACGGGGTAGCTAGAAGCAATCCAGCAGTCTTTACAATATTTTTTGACACAGATATACAACAAACAAACTATACAGACTGGCTGGCATTATTGTTATTGCTCGCTCACCCCAAGCAACTTTTGTAAAATCGTGCGGGTACCATCTTCACTACACCGGTGATTTGTCAACTCTGCTGGTTTTTGATGCAAAGAACGTGTTCGTTCATAACGGGACAGCTCTTCTGTGTTAAGAAAAACATGGATAGGATGAAAAGCAAAAACCCTTAAACCGTTCCGCATTGTTAATTCTTCTACATGGGTGTTTTGCTGATAAGATGCGCGCACATCATCTTCCCAAAAATATGGCACGCGGGTCATCCCGTTCCACATGGCCCATGGCTTCAATTCCATATTCACTTGCTCTGGGATAAAATGATTGCAGTCATGGCTAAGTCCCTTACGCTGGAATAACGCCAGTAATTTGGAGCTTTGCGTCATCGAATGACTACGAACCGATGTGGCTTCGGGTACAAGTTGTTGGAGGCGATCGACAACCTCTTCGGCCGTACGGCCGTTCCGGTCATCACATTCAAGTAGAAAATCAAAATTTGGATGAATTCCCAATTCAAATTTCGGATTGTCACGCAATCGCTGAAGAACTGGTGTGTCATGGGTAACGAACCATGTTGCTGCAACGCCTGCCACTTCAACCATGTCAATCGTATCAGACAAAACATCATCGTGTGCCCAATCGATATCGAAAGTTAAAAAAAGCTGGCTCTTCCAGGTATCATCATCCCGAAGGTCAATTGAATTTATAGTTGAAAACTTCATGGGTCTCTTGATCCAAATCGTAGTTAGACAGCCTTAGCCACAAACAGGTAGCAAATCTGAATATCGGTTTTGTCTATATCAGGTTCAAGTAACATGCTTTAACTTACACGATTTTTTTAACAACAACATCTTCCATAATCACATAATCAACGTTGTCTTTTAGCAAACTGTCTATGGCATCTGCCGGCGAGCAAACGATCGGTTCTTCATGGTTATTGAAACTGGTGTTTATCAATGTCGCAATGCCGGTTAATTTATGGTAGGCGACAAGGATATCATGATAGAGCGGAATACTGTTTTCCTTATTTATAATTTGCGGTCTTGCCGTGTTATCAACGTGAACAATTGCCGGGCATTCAGATGACGCTCTTGGTTTGCATTCATAACAAACAGTCATGAAGTGAGCGCTGATCTGACTGGCATCCCAGCCGACATAATATGTGTCTGCATAGTCTTCCAGAGTAACAGGGGCAAATGGCATAAATTCTGTGCGGTGCAGGCGGTCATTCAAAGTGTTATTGATATTGGCGTCGGACGCACTGGCGATAATGCTGCGGGCACCAAGTGACCTTGGCCCAAACTCCATCCGACCTGCAAACACACCGACAATTGTTCCGCCAGCAAGGTCTTTGGCAATTTGGCTCAAACCATAATCTTTAATGTCCTGCCAATCCAGTTGATCAGAGTGCTTTGCAAGCTGCTCTTTAATTTCATTGTTGTTATATGAAGGACCAAGGAACACATCCTCCAGCGGATAGCTAAATTCTTTTCCCTGATTATACAATTCGATCAACCCACCGCCAAAGCCGTTGCCGCCATCACCCATTTGCGGAAAGACGTATATATCGTCAACATCATCCATTTCGCGTATTCTCTGATTCAATTTAACATTGCCAAAAACGCCTCCTGACAAACACACATTTCTGATTTTCGTTTCGCTTAAAAATTTCTGCAGATAAGCAAGTGAAATATCTTCGGTGAGTTTTTGGGCAGCAGCTGCAACATCTTCTTTTGAATGCTCATCAAGCTGGCTTTCTATCTTGGGCATCTTTGCCCCCAGAAATGGCGAATAGTTTTCGCCAATATTCGCTATAATTTTTCCATCTTTAAAGGAAATCATTTTCTGCAATATTGAAAAACAGGTATCAGGATTACCCAGGGCGGCCAAACCTGTTACTTTTCCCTCATGTCGATCAGGAGAAAACCCGAGATAGCGAGTAATGAAGCCATAAAATGCTCCAATAGAATTGTACATACTGGTTGAATCAAGCAATTCCAGCCCATTTTTTCTGGTTGCTTTACTGATTGTTGCACTTTTCAAATCACCACGCCCGTCAAGGGTAAAGACAATTGCTTCATCAAAATGAGATGGAAAAAACGCCGTATAGGCATGGGACATATGATGATCGTGTGTTTTGATATCAGCTTTGGCAAATCCGAGCGCCAGCAAGCTATCCACTAACTCGTTTTTATAGAAAGTATCGCTTTTGGTCGCAACTTTTGTGCGATCATTAATCAGCTTTGCCGCTGCCGGATCCTTTGAACTTGCAGCAAGCAGCTCTTCCACCACACGCGGAAGGTACTCTGCATCAACCCCGCCCCAGGCCCCACAGGCGACATAATCGACATCTGCAATCGACAAATTTGCCTGGCCCAGACAATATTCAATAGATTGTTTGGGGAATATCCGATGATTTTTTCTGCGAGAAAACCGTTCTTCATTTACGCTGGCGATCACTTTACCATTAACAAACAGCATAGCTCCGCTAACATTAGCGTTACAAACACCCAAAATAATCATTCATTCATTCCTAAAAATAACTCTTTTTGCTTTTATTACTACAAACATTCCGACCAAATTTATTGAAAACCTGACCATACAACAATCAAGTTTGCATACCTGATATTCAACGATTGGGCAGTAACTTATTTTTGGTGAAAATATAGCGCTGTTCGCCTATGCCAAATTTCTCTTTGGCAAAAGGTTTGCCATGATAAACTTTTTCAACACGGTCAGCGCCAGTTCCTCTGGTAAATCTTCTCACATTGCTGGCACCCATCAAGTCAAGCTGTGATTCAATATCTCGTATTGTAAGTCTCGTATTCACATCACACAAAAGAGGATCAAGGTGTTTAATGATCGTTGTTGGATTGATACCGAGTATTTCGAAAGACTTTTGTATGACGATCTGATTGTCAGAATGGACAATGCACCTGAGCAACTCAATCACATCGTAAAACAACCCGCCTGGTTTCTCATTCAGGTACATTAACAAACCTGTTCCCTGCGGTTTTATCACCCGATACATTTCACTAAAACACTGCTGCCAACTCGGTGTGTGGTGAAACACGCCCATTGAAAATGCCAGATCGAAAGAATTATCATCAAATGGCAAATCCATGGCCGAAGCTTCAAAAAATTCAAGCCCCTCGCTTATGGAGAGTTCTTTTTGCCGCGCTTTAGCCAGCGCGATACCTGTTTTAGAGATATCAACTCCAATAACTTTTTTTGCGCCCAGTTCTTTCAGTACAAAGGCATTTCTTCCTGAACCGCATCCGATATCAATAATCGTTGCATCTTTAAAAATGTCCAGACTTACATCGTTCAACAATAGTCTTTGGCTCAATTGTTTGTAAGGTTGTTCCCAAAATGACTGGACAACGTTGTTGCTGAATAAATTCCCAAAATGATCATAATCGATATTGTCCTGCTGTTTATTTTCATTATCAAGGAAAGAAATATGGTCCAGGCTTTCGATTAGAACTTTCATATTTCGCGACAAATTTACTATTTTAGAACAAGAAGATACCATTTTTGGGACAGGGTCTTCATCACCAGCCAAAACGCTTTCCATATCGTTATAAAGATAAATGACAGCCCATGTGCGAAGGACAGTCGCCATCGGTGATGTGCCCAGGGATTTTAATTCTTGTAATAACTCTCTTCCCACTTCGGAAATGGGTCCTGCAAGCAAACAAGGTGCCATGTCTGTGTATATTTTATTGATCACGTGATTCCCCTAGGGCCTGTGGACAACTTAACTTATAATCCGACATGGCGAACCGACGGCTTTCGCCCCTGCCGGAACATCCTTTAACACCAGGGAGTTGGCACCGATAATGACCCCGTCACCGAGAGTAACACCTTTGCCAATAACCACATTAGGCCCGATATAGCAGTTGTTGCCTATGCTTGTCGGTGCTTTTTTGGCCTTGACCTTGCCTCCCGAGATTGCCCATTCAACAGTATCATGGCTGTAAATTTGCACACCGGCTGAAATCGAGCAATTTGAACCAATCTCCAGGCCACCTGAGCCATCAAGTAGCGCAAAAGGCCCGATCCAGGTTTTCTCGCCAACCTTCACATCACCGATCACAATGGTACTGTCATAGATCGAAGAACTTTTTCCAAACCCCAACAGTTTAGCCTTTTCCCAGCGATCAACAATATAGTCACCAAATGGCAGGTTACGTTGATATTGGTCATCAACATCCTGGCGCCTTTGTTTCCATAACGTTTTAAGCTGTGCGAGCAGATCAGCCATCGTAATGCTCCAGATATTCTTCCACATTGAGTAGTGACCAGATTAGCAGGCGTCTGTTTTGTTCACCACTTAAATGCTCATTGACCAAGTTCTGCACCGCTTTGCGATCCAGATAGTCATAGATTTTAGCATTGCTGTCAAAAATAGTCTGTTTGACAAAATCGATACTTTCCCCCTTGAACCAACTGCCATCAGGTGCCGAAAACCCCTGCTTTTCAGCCCGGGTCACATTATCGGGGATAAATTTTTTCATCGCATCACGCAAAATTTGTTTGCCATCATTTGTACGTTGGAAAAATGTTTTGGGCTTGTCCCCTGGGTCATTTTCATCAACCTGAATGACTTTGGAAAGGTTGTTCAGTTTCAGACCCACCGGGCAAGTCATGGCAAAATCAACCAGATCATTATCAAGAAACGGCACCCGTGTTTCAAGACTGTGCGCCATGCTTAATTTGTCCTCGACAACCAACAGGCCGTGCAGGAAGGTTTTGGCTTCAAAATACAATGAGTGATTTACATAGTCTTCAGGCGTGCGCAGTTCGCGGTTGTGATTTTTAAACACATTTTTGAAAATGTCCCGGGTCGAGACATCTTTGACCTCATCCCAGATTGGCGCAAATACATTGGCCTTGTTTTGTCCTGTCAGCATTCGTTGCCAATAATCATAGTATTTTTCAATGTAGTCATCAAAGCTGCGGTTTTTTACAGCCCGATAATAACGCCATGGATAACCGCCAAAAAGCTCATCGCCGCCTGCCCCGGAAAGCACAACCTTGGTGAATTTACTGGCAAGATTTGCAGCGTAATAATTGGGATAACTTTGACCTACACGTGGCTCTTCAAGATGCCAGGAAAGTTTTGACATGGCCCGTTCCATATCACCGGCTTTCAGAACCATCTCATAATGCTCTGTCTTGAAGTGGTAAGACATTGCTTCAGCCTTGGCCCGTTCATCATAGGCAAGTTCAATACCCGATGCTGAACTGAGATCAAATCCGCAGGTGAAGGTTTTTAAATAGGGAAATGACTTGGCAGCAATCGCTGTAATTGAGCCTGAATCCATACCGCCACTGAGATAGCTGCCAAGCTCAACATCACTGACCAGCTGGCGTGTGACAGCCTGCTGAAAAAGATGATCCAGCTGCTCGCTGTATTCCTGGCGACTGACCGGGTTTTCCGGTTCAACAAAATGATAGTCCCAATACTGGGTGCGCTGCAGGACAGGGTTTTGCTTCTTGAGGTCAAGGGTTGCAAAATAACCGGCAGGCAGCAGTTTCATATCTTCCAGAAGGGTCTGGTCGGTAAAAATATTCTGAAAGGTAAAATATTCAAAAAGTGCCGGTTTGTTTAATCTTCGTTCAACGCCGGGTATGGTGGTAATTGCTTTTTGTTCCGAGGCAAAGGCAAACAGGGACCCTTGCTGGAGAACATAGAGCGGTTTCACGCCAAACCGGTCTCTGGCCAGCAACAATGTTTTTTCTTTTTTGTCCCACAAGGCAAAGGCAAACATGCCATTGAATCGCAAAATGGCTTTTGTACCCCATTCCAGCAATGCGTTGAGAACCACTTCCACATCGCCATTTGAGCGGAATTGATGACCTTTTGCTTCAAGTTCCAGCCGCAGTTCGCGAAAATTGTAAACTTCACCATTATAGCTGAAAACATAACGGCCGCTGCTATCGAGCATCGGCTGGTGGTTGGCAGCTGTTGTATCGATAATGGCCAGGCGGCGATGACCGATTGCAACATTACCATCGACCCAATGACCCTCACCATCAGGACCACGATGAGCAATGGCATCGGTCATTTTTTGTAATGTCACCGGTGAAACCGGAATATTAGCAAGGTCAATAAGACCGGCAATACCACACATTGTTTAAAACCTTAAAACAGCCTGTCAGCTATTTCCTAAATATTGCCGATAACATCGATAACATAATCATAGTCTTCTTTGACCATTTTATTATGCAACGGAATTGCCATTGTATAGCTGTCACAATCGCGCGCTGCAGGAAAGTCATCGGCCGAAATATTGAAGCTTTGCGCATAATAGCCCAGCATGTGGACCGCATGGGTTCCCGGCCGGGTGGCTATGCCTGCCTTTTGCAGGTGTTCCATAATATCGTTACGCGGCATCGGCGCCCTCTGGGGATCAACGTAAGTTACAAATGCCTGCCAGGCATGCTCGCCCTGGGCCGGAGATTGTGGCATCTGCAACCAGTTTACACCGCTTAGCTGCTGATAATAATACTGCGCCCAATGTTGACGTTCGCTGACAAATTCATCCAGTTTGCCAAGTTGAACCAATCCGATAGCCCCTTGCACATCGGTCATCCGGTAATTGAAACCAAGCAAATTAAAATCGGGCAACAAATAGGGTTTTGGTCCTTTGTGGCGTTGTTCTTCTGAAATAGCTGCACCGTGATTGCGCAGCATGTTCATGCGCTCGCTCAATTTTGTATCATTGGTGGTCACCATGCCACCTTCACCGGTGGTTATTGATTTTCGCGGGTGAAATGAGAACGCTGCGGCAATTCCCAGCCCGCCTGCCGGTGTCCCCTTGTAACTGGCACCAGCTGCACAAGCTGCATCTTCGATGATTGGAATATTGCCCGCCACTTCTTGCAATCCATCCATATCAGCGCACAGACCGAACAGGTGAACGACAATAACAGCTTTGGTTTTTGGTGTAATTTTTCTTGCAACATCCTGTGGGTCGATGTTGTTGGTTACACGATCCACATCGGCAAAAACCGGCGTAGCGCCACAATAAACCACCACATTGGCCGTCGCGACCCAAGTAAAGGCCGGTACAATAACTTCATCACCGGGCCCAATGCCAAGACCTGCGAGAATGAGATGCAGGCCTGTGGTGCAGCTGGTTGTGGCAAGGGCATGAGAGACCTTGTGACGGGTAGCAAACCGTTTTTCAAACTCAGCCACTTTGGGGCCTTGTGTCAACCAGCCGCTCATAATTGGTTCACGGCAAGCTTGCCATTCATCTTCACCGGTTGAAGGCAATGATATCTGTATTGAGCGTTTTTTTGTATCGTTGGTCAAAATTGTATCCAGCTTTTAGTTTTTTGTCTGCTCGCGAATAAAAGCACCCACTTCATTTAGCGGAAATACATGCTTGCCGCCATGGAAAATACAGGTGACTTTTTCAGGGGCACCATCGCTGAAATATTTGCAGGTTTTTTCATCACTGGCTTCAAAACCATAGGTCGATTTTTCCCTCAACCCCCAGCTGAAAAAATACTTTGTTTTGCCCTGCCCGATCGCTTGACGCACATTTTCCGGTTTATTCAGGCGGCGGAATTTGGGATGAATAGTCTGTTTAAGGTCTTTGAACTCGACCTCGGCATTAAGTATCGAATACCCAGAGGCAACGACGGCAAAATCAGGTTGCTCAAGGTTGGCAATAATCAAAGAGGCCTCACCGCCCTGCGACAGGCCCACAACACCAATGCGTTGATATTGTTCACGCAAATGTTGCAGGATTGCCTGGGCATATACAAAGTAGGTGATGGAATAGGAAAACCCGTCATTGAGCAGCGTAACCCGCACAACCCTGTAATCCAGGCTTTTTTTGCCATTGTGTATGCTAAGCGGCCCCTGGTTCGGCTTTATCAGTACGAACAAATCGCAAATTGGTTTTATGGTCTCAACTATTTTGCCGTGATACCCCTTGCCAAGAGAAATTTTGGTCGCCTGATCGAACCCGGTTCCCGGAATTAACAATACGGCACAATCTTTTTTCGCTTTGTCCATAAAGCGGTAAAACAGCGCTTCCTTGACGGGTGTATCAGCGGTGCGAAAGCCAAGGGAAAATATGTTGTTCTTGAATTGACGCGGCGCGCCTTCAAGTTGTTTTGGCAATCCCAGCGCAGAATAGGGTATTTGCAGACGTGTCAGCTCACTGCGCAATTCTTTCCAGTTTGAAACCGCCGGGCGATAAAGAGGTATATTGCTATCCAGAGAACGTGCAAACCTCTTGTTGAATACATCAGCTTCAGTGATCTGCGAAGGCCCTGAAAAAAATAAAAAATATACACCGGAAAGTATTGCACCTACGGCCAGCAAGGCCGCAAGAGGCAAATAAACCCGATGCTTTTTGTTCCTAACCGGCTTTGGCACGTCGTGCATCCACTTCCTCGATATGATCTGCCCGCCATTTGATCAGGTCCTGGAGCCCCTGTTTCAGATCAATGCGGGCCTTAAAGCCAATTTCATTAATTGCCTTGTCCGGTGAACCGATCCGGTTACGTACCAGTGTTGCCTGACTGCGTTCAACATATTTGATCGGCTGGTTGCAACCGGTGATCTGAATTAACATTTCAGCCAGTTCCTTCAAAGATGTTCGCTTGCCGGTGCCAACATTATAAAAACTGTCCGTGGCCTCAGCCTGCATGGCCTTTACGTTGGCAAGGCCGCAATCTTCTACCGCAACGAAGTCAAAAGCTTCTGACCCATCGCCCATAATGGTCGGGCTTTCGCCCCTGTCGATGGCATCAAGCATTTTCATGATAACAGCAATATAGGCACCTCGATAATCCTGTCTTGGTCCATAAACATTCATATAACGCAAGCCAACATAATCAAGCCCGTAACGGTGATGGAAGGCGCGCAGCATAGCCTCTCCGGCAATTTTGGTGGCGCCATAAAAGTTCTTGTTGTTAAAGGGGTGATCTTCATCCATTGGTTCGCTGACCGCATCGCCATATACAGAGGCTGAAGACGACGAAACCAGTCTCTTTACCCCCTGCTTCACACAAGCTTCCATAACGTTAAAAGTGCCTGCAACATTCACATCAAAGGCAGCACGCGGAAACTCATGGCACTGCAACAACCAAAGAGCGGCAAAATGGAAAACACCGTCTGCACCCTCAAGCGCACTTTCAAGAATGTCTGTCTGGGTTATATCACCACCAACATCATATATCCTGACGCGCGGATCTTTTAGAGCTTCATTGAGGTTTTCCACGCGACCACGGACAAAGTTGTCGTAAATGAGAATTTCACCAACATCTTGCTTCAACAACAAATCTATTGTGTGCGACCCGATAAGTCCGGCCCCGCCAATCGCCACAATTTTTTTTCCGCTCAATTCCATTTCTTCATTCCCTTAAATCTAAATATCAAAAAAGGTGTCACATACTAATATTCTATACCAATGGCAGGTCTATTCGTTGTCCATCCGGGCGGTGCCATATGGCACCGGTTTTTTTGACCCTATCCAGCCATCACAAAGCATATTTTGCAATCATTGGTTATAGAATTAGACATCAAATAATTCGCACCTTGTTATGCGGCCCATCATTTGCCGGGTTTAAATCAAACCAGTCGTAAAATTTGTGAATGTATGGAAAGACAAAGCTTCATCCTGCGATGATTGAAATAACTTAAAAAGCTCCTCGTTCAACCGCGTTCCTACTACCAGAAAGGGCAAATACGTGCAAGCCTGACATGGTTACCGGATTTTAACACGCTCATTCCAGCAGGCTATCGCAACTTGGTGAGGTGTGAATATCCTCTACAGAAATTTATACAGATGGTACTATTTCAAATACCAACCCCACGGTTTTTCGCTCTTGTACCGGGTTATCTGTTTGGTTTCCAGGTAGTTTTCATAACCCCATCGGCCCAGTTCACGCCCGATCCCCGATTGTTTATAACCGCCCCAGGGTGCTTCTGTAAAAGTAGGTTGCGAACAGTTAACCAAAACAAGTCCTGCCCGCAATGCACGGGCCACGCGTTCCGTCTGGTCATCATCTATTGACATGACTGCAGCAGCGAGCCCAAATCGACTGTCATTGGCCATCCGCACAGCTTCTGTTTCTGTGTTGAAAGGCATTATGCAAACGACCGGTCCGAAAATTTCCTTTCGTCAAATTCAGCTTTCTGCAGATATATCTACAAAAATTGTTGGTTCGATAAAAAAACCTTTTTCAATTGCATCTGGAACACCACCGCCCGTTAACGTCCGGGTTCCCTCATCGCGCCCGCGCCTGCTCGCCGCCAGCACTTTTCCATGTTGCCCCTTACTGACCAGTGGACCGAGCAGAATGCCATCGTCCATTCCATTGCCAAACCGGGCTGTTTTCGCGTTGATAAACGTGAACCCTGCCACCTAGGGTCGTATGTTTTTCTGTCATCGCGCACTTCACTACCAAAATGTGTACTTTGTGCAAGCAATGTGCAAGTGTGAATTGGGTGAATTGGGTGAATTTAAAAATCAAACCCATCCATAACATATTGAACTTACTGGTAATTTTGGTTGCGGGGGTAGGATTTGAACCTACGACCTTCAGGTTATGAGCCTGACGAGCTACCAGACTGCTCCACCCCGCGTCAAAAACACTATCCCCAAAACACCCGGCAAGTGTCAGATATTTTAA
>UOFP01000013.1_pt1 | contig 12322 bp, 9 predicted proteins | sample 1988921 | NCBI WGS metagenome assembly UOFP01 (sample SAMEA4712195, study PRJEB27164) | hydrothermal vent metagenome | biome: marine basaltic hydrothermal vent biome; feature: marine hydrothermal vent; material: mineral | place: Pacific Ocean | collected 2011-06-14/2011-07-23 | depth 1719 m | reverse complement strand
CCCGCCATCACTTGACCAGAGTTTGGTCTGGAGCATAATTAAAAGGATTAGAAGTATAATGCTTAGTAGTTTCATTTCATCGTGGTCGTAATGGAGCCGTTGTTGATTATATATCAATTATGACCGTTCATATTGAACTAAAAAAAGGGCGGAGACAATATAGATTGACTCCGCCCTTTTCTGTATATAACCCTGTAGTATTACAGGTTATAAAATGCCGCTTTCCCAGGGTAAACAGCATCACTGCCCAGCTCTTCTGCAATACGAATCAACTGATTATATTTGGCAATACGATCTGAGCGTGACATGGAACCGGTCTTGATTTGACCGGCATTGGTCGCCACAGCCAGATCAGCAATGGTGGTGTCTTCGGTCTCACCGGAACGATGTGAAACCACCGCTGTATAACCGTTCTCTTTCGCCATGTTGATAGCGGCCAGTGTCTCGGTCAGTGTGCCGATCTGATTGACTTTGATCAAGATTGAGTTACCGACTCCCTTTTCGATCCCTTCTGCCAGGATTTTTGGGTTGGTCACAAACAGATCATCACCGACCAACTGAATCTTCTTACCCAGCTTATCAGTCAGGATTTTCCAGCCCGCCCAATCACTCTCATCCAGGCCATCTTCAATCGAAATAATCGGGTACTTATCGACCCACACTGCCATGAAATCGACAAACTCTTCGGAGGTCATGCTTTTGCCCTCAGAGGCCAGCACATATTTACCATCCTTATAAAACTCGGAAGCAGCGGCATCAATGGCGATCATGATCTGCTCACCTGCCTTGTAACCCGCAATCTCAATCGCTTCAAGAATAACCGTGATCGCTTCTTCGTTAGAGCCCAGATCCGGGGCAAAACCACCCTCGTCACCGACTGCGGTGTTATAACCTTTATCACTGAGCACCTTCTTCAGCGTGTGGAATACCTCGGCACCCCATTGTAATGCCTCATTAATGCTGGAAGCGCCAACCGGCATGATCATAAATTCTTGCAGATCAACACTGTTATCCGCATGCTCACCACCGTTAATGATATTCATCATCGGTACTGGTAGTGTTGTTGCCTTATCGCCACCCAGGTATTTGAACAGCGATTGCCCTGCATTTGCAGCACCGGCCTTAGCCGCCGCCATCGAGACGGCCAGCAGCGCATTAGCACCCAGGCGGGCTTTGTTTTCAGTGCCATCTAGATCAATCATCAATTGATCGATACCCGCTTGATCAGTGGCATCTTTACCGATCAACGCACTGCGGATTTCACCATTAATATTGGCAACCGCTTTGGTAACACCCTTGCCCATGAAGCAGTCTTTGTCACCGTCACGCAGCTCAATCGCCTCCCGCGAACCGGTAGAGGCACCTGACGGTACTGCTGCACGCCCCATCACACCGGATGCCAATATCACATCAGCTTCCACTGTGGGATTACCACGTGAATCGATGATTTGACGTGCCTTAATATCTGCTATCTGCGAACTATTGTCTGCCATTTTCGCTGTCTCTTCTTCTCTTTAGTTGTTTAATTATTGATATCGTAACAAGCCATTGTTACAGCGTTGTTTCAATAAAACCGTTAGCCTTAACTGCCTGATCGATTATCTGTAGAGTCTCCAGCAGAGGCTCCATTTTATCCAGCGGCCAGGAGTTGGGGCCATCGCTCAGCGCCTTTTCAGGAGTGGGATGGGTCTCCATAAACAGTCCAGATATTCCCGCCGCAACCGCCGCACGGGCCAATACCGGCACATGTTCACGCTGACCGCCCGAGGTACCGCCCTGCCCGCCGGGCTGCTGTACTGAGTGGGTTGCATCAAATACCACCGGGCAATTGGTTTCACGCATTACGGCCAGCCCACGCATGTCCGATACCAAGGTATTATAGCCAAATGAAACACCGCGTTCACAAACCATGATCTGCTCATTGCCAACCTCTTTTGCTTTGGCGACTACGTTAACCATATCCCAGGGAGCTAAAAACTGCCCTTTTTTGATATTAACCGGAATGCCCTGGCGAGCAACGTTTTGAATAAAGTTAGTTTGACGGCACAAAAAAGCGGGCGTTTGCATAATATCAACCACAGCGGCCACTTCGTTCAGTGGCGTATCTTCATGCACATCGGTAATCACCGGCAGCCCTAGTTCATCCTTCACTTTCTGCAAAATGCGCAGCCCCTCGTCGATACCCGGCCCCCGATAACTGGCACTGGATGTCCGGTTGGCTTTATCAAACGAGGCTTTAAAAACATAGTTGATGCCAAGCCGATCGGTGATCTCTTTCATCCGGCCCGCAATATCCATGACGATCTGTTCACCTTCAATCACACAGGGGCCCGCCATTAAAAACAGCGGTTGATCCAGGCCTACTTCAAAGTCGCATAATTTCATCAATGTGCCATCTCTTTATGATCACGTGCCGCGTGGACAAAACCGATGAACAGTGGGTGTCCATCACGGGGTGTCGATTTGAATTCAGGGTGGAACTGGCAAGCGATAAACCACGGATGGTTGGGGTTTTCAATCATCTCAACCAACGTACCATCTTGAGATTTTCCGGAGAAACAGAGACCGGCACTCTCCAGCTTTTCCATGTAATTATTATTAAATTCGTAGCGGTGGCGATGGCGTTCGGTAATTTCATCTTTGCCATAAACAGCCGCCGCCCGGGTACCGGCAATCAAATGACAGGGCTGACCACCCAGGCGCATGGTGCCACCCATGTCTGAATCTTCAGAACGTTTTTCCACCGCGCCACGCTCGGTGGTCCACTCAGTAATCAAACCGATCACGGGGTGTTCAAGATCCTTTTTAAATTCACTACTGTGTGCCCCTTTAAGACCGGCCACATTGCGTGCAAATTCGATAACCGCCACCTGCATGCCCAGGCAGATACCGAGGTAGGGGATCTTGTTCTCCCGCGCATATTGTGCGGTACGGATTTTCCCCTCCACACCGCGCTCACCAAAGCCACCAGGAACTAAAATAGCATCAAGCCCACTCAAACAATCGGTACTCTTCTCCACATCTTCAGAATCAATATAGCTGATTTTGACCTTGGTGCGATTATGAATACCGGCATGAATTAATGATTCGGTTACTGACTTGTACGATTCGGTAAGATCAACATACTTGCCCACCATGCCAATAGTGACCTCCTGCTCTGGGTTCATCTGTGCGGCATAAACCGCTTCCCACTCGGAAAGATCAGCCGCATTGACGTTCAGGCGCAGTTTATCCACAACAATCTGATCAAGCCCCTCGGCATGCAGCAGCATCGGAATTTTATAGATACTGTCGGCATCAATGGCTGAAATAACCGCCTTTGACTCCACATTAGTAAACAGTGCAATCTTACGGCGTTCCTCTTTGGGAATTTCACGATCAGCTCGACAGAGCAAGATATCCGGCTGAATACCGATAGAGCGCAATTCCTTTACCGAGTGCTGTGTTGGCTTGGTTTTCAGCTCACCAGAGGTGGCAACGTATGGCAACAGCGTAAGGTGCATGTAGATAACATTATCGCGCCCCTCTTCAACGCCCATCTGGCGAATTGCTTCAAGAAACGGCAGCGATTCAATATCACCTACCGTGCCGCCTACCTCGACCAGAGCCACATCGGCTCCCTGTGAACCCAGCTTCACACGACGTTTAATTTCGTTGGTAACGTGAGGAATAACCTGTACTGTGCCACCGAGAAAATCACCCCGGCGCTCCTTGCGAATAATTTCTTCATACACTTTGCCGGTAGTGAAGTTATTGTTTTTGGTCATGGTGGTGCGCACAAAACGCTCATAATGACCTAAATCAAGGTCAGTCTCTGCCCCATCTTCTGTGACAAACACTTCACCGTGTTGGAGCGGGCTCATGGTCCCGGGATCGACATTGATGTAAGGGTCCAGCTTTAGCAGGGTAACCTTCAGACCTCGAGCCTCCAGAATAGTGGCCAAAGAGGCAGATGCGATCCCTTTCCCCAAGGAAGAGACAACACCACCAGTGATAAAAATAAACTTCGTCATGCGATATTCCGGAGTACAGCGAAAGGATTTACGAGCAAAGAGGGTATGGTACCGAATTCCACTGTTTCTCTCAATGTGAAATCACTACGATAGTGACATAGCGGTCTGTTTTTTATATTCTTCAGCGGTAGTACACTGTGATTAACCATGAACACACTTAAAAACCACCTTTTCCCCTTAATACTCAGCCTGATCATGCTGATACTGGCACTGCTGCCCCGTGAGATTGAAGATTCACTGATCTTTCATCGTCAACACCTTATTGCAGGTGAGTGGTGGCGACTTTTTAGCGGGCACTTGGTTCATTTAAGCTGGCAGCACCTGCTGATGAATATTGCGGGTTTATGGCTAATTATCTGGCTGGCTAAAAATCGGCTGACCACAACAGAGTGGCTGGTTGCATTGTTATCAAGCTCATTGTTGATTAGTCTGGCTCTGCTCTTTTTCTCTAATCTTGACTGGTATGTTGGTTTTTCCGGTGTATTACATGGTTTTTTAATCCTGGTTGCTTACCGGTTAATCGCCGACAAAGAGTTCGAGGGGTGGTGGCTGCTGCTGTTTGTATTGCTTAAGATTGGCTGGGAGCAGTGGCAAGGCGCATCACCAGAACTGGAACAAATAATTGATGGGAATGTGATCATTGATGCACATTTGTACGGTGCAGTAGCCGGCTTTTTCATTGCACCATTGCTATCGCAGCTTAAGCGCGTACGATATAAAAGTGATTAAAGGAAATCCCCCATGCTGGAGCTGTTAGCAAAACTGTTAAAAGTATTAAACGCGGAGGTCAGCCCTTGGCAGATTAGCGCTGGTTTCATTTTCGGTATGATGATGGGGTTAACCCCGCTCTGGTCACTGAATAATCTGCTTCTTTTAATGTTATTGCTCTGCCTGCGCGTCAACCTTTCCGCTTTTTTACTTTCGCTCACGCTCTTTTCGGGTATCGGCTATCTGTTTGATCCGCTGATGGAGTCACTGGGTGCCTCACTCCTCGCAAACCCCGCCCTGATTAATCTATGGACCACGCTTTACCAAAGTGATGTGTGGCGAATCATGCACTTCAATAATACGCTCACCTTGGGCAGCAGTGTACTGGCGCTGCTGCTGGCACTGCCACTCTTTTTCATTTTCAATAGTTTAATTCGCAACTATCGGAATCATATTCTAACCTGGATACGCAAAAGCAAGTTGAGCGCCTTTCTAAAAGCCAATCGATTTTACGGCATATATAACAAACTATCGGGCGGTGGTTCACTATGAAATCACTGTTTCGTTTTAAAGGTGTCATCGCCTTTGTTTTAATCACTACATTCATCGTTTTGTTTTGGTGGCTATTGGCCGACTGGCTGTTAGAGCAAGGAGTTGAACGCAGTGGTAGTGCGCTGTTAAAGACCCAGGTCGAACTACAAAGTGCACAACTTCAACTCTCACCTTTGGGCTTTAAGTTGAACGGCCTGCAAATTACTGACCCCGACAATCCAATGCAAAACATGGTCAGTGCAGCCACAATCAATGGCTATTTACAACTGATGCCGCTGTTTATGGGGCAAGTGATTATTACCGAATTGAAAGCTGATGCAGTGCAGTTTAATTCACCACGCAGTACGCCTGGCATTATTCCTAAAGCGGCTGAAAAAGAGAACACGGAAGAGGGATCCACCACCACAGATGAGGGGAAACTCTTCGATGCCTCCCTCCCCAGTGTCGATGAGTTACTGGATCGCCTGCCCATTACCACCATTAAACTGGCAAAAATATTTGATAACGATGCTCAACAAGCCTTCAATGTGCTGGATCAACAAATAGATACGCTACCTGATAACGCCGTACTGAGCGATTATGAACACCGCCTCAAGCAGATCACCGAGGGAAAAGTAAAATCGCCACAGGATCTAAAGCAACGTCTGGCTGACCTTAAACAACTCAAGGCGGAATTAAAACAAGATAGAGAGACGCTGATCAATCTCCGAGACAACATTAAAGAGACCCGGCAACAGCTATCCAACCAGTGGAAAGTACTAAAAGATGCGCCAGCGGCTGATCTTGGTCTGCTGAAAGAGAGCTATGGCTTAAGTGGTGATAATCTAGGCAACATCAGCGGCCTGTTATTTGGTGAGCGAGTTCAATACTGGGTAACTATGGTCGAACCCTATCTAAAACAGGCACAACGGCTAATACCCAGCGGTGAATCAGAGCCGCCTCCACCACCCCGTGGCGAAGGTCGCCTGATTCATTTTGTCACCGATAACCCGCGCCCCGATTTTTTAATTCAGCGGGCAATGCTCAATATCAATCTGCCCATCGGTGAGTTGGAGATGACCGCCAACAACATCACCCATCAACCCAGAATGATCAACAGCCCCGCCACCATACATATTAGCGGACAGAATCTTAAACAGGTTGCGGCTATCAATATTGATGGCACATTCGATTATCGCTCCCGTGATAACGGCTTCAGCAAGATAACCGGCAGCGCTCAAGAGTGGCAGCTGGATCAGATAACACTGAGTGAAAGCAACAAGTACCCGGTTATCATCTCCAGTGCAATGCAGGCAATAGAGGGGAAGTTACAGTTTAAAAATAACCAACTGCAAGCCGATATCAACAGCCAATATACCCAGGTTAGCTGGGAGCAATCAGAACATCCCTCTACCCTACAACAGCTATTGAGTAACATTGAAGATTTTGACCTGATCGCAGGAGTGGAAGGCCGACTCACATCACCAGCAATCAAACTCCGCTCCAATCTGGATAAGCGGCTCAGCAGTGCCTTTAAGCAGCAACTAAAACAGGAACAAAAAGCGCTGGAAGATAAATTTTCTGCGCGGCTGAACCAGCAGATTGAACAACGTGGCGGGCGTTATAGTGAGCAGCTTAAGCAATTAGACCTGCAACAGGATTCCCTCAAGCAATCACTCGAAAAGCTGGAACAGATGCTAGCCTCTGAGATTAAAAATGGACTCGACGAGAAGAAGGATGAAGCGAAGGAAAAATTAAAAGACAAACTGCGGGATAAGTTCAAGTTTTAAAAGCAGCTATTAAGGGATGTAGAAAAAATTAAAGTACCGTTATTGCACCGGATTTTTGTTCGCTCTGTCTAGGCAGGTATTGGGCGCATAGTGGGCTACGCAACGAATACTTGCCTAGACAGAGCGGGCAAAAAGACCAGTAAGAGCGGTATTTTAATGAATTCTACATCCCTAATCAGCTGCGCTGCCCAAACGTATCGGCAATAATGTTTTTATACCAGCTTCTGGCAAAGCGGGCTTCCGCCTCGAAATCGCCAGTCATAAAGGTTCGACCACCGCCACCGCGCACCACGCTGAGCCCCTTTTCGCCGAAACGATAAACCGCTGACACCGAAACCGCATGGTCGGGAGCGACAAAACTGAAGCAGGTATTGATCAGTGAAGGCTCACCCGGCTCATCACCATTGAGATAAGCGACCACCGCCAGGGCCACCACTTTGGCCTGAGAGTTAGCTGAATAGCCAGACTTTGGCATCGGCCTGGCGATGGCGCTGTCACCAATCACGTGAATAGCGGGGTGGCGGGTCGATTCAAAGGTACGCAATTCAACCGGGCACCAGCCGCTCTGATCCACCAGATCAGCAATATGAGCAATTTCAGCCGCCTGTTGAGGGGGAATAACGCTGGCAACATCTGCCCTGGTGATTTCACCGTCTCGGTTAATCAACACACCCTCTTTGGCCCGCACCTCTGCCACTTGTCCACCACTATCAGATCCTACCCACTCGACCATTCCAGGGTAGAGCTTATCCCAACCCTGCTTAAACAGATGCGCCTTGGGAAAATCCCTCTTGGCATCCAAAACCAACACTTTGCAGCGTGGTTTGTACTTTTTAAGATAGTAGGCCATCAGACTAGCACGCTCATACGGCCCGGGCGGGCAGCGGTAAGGTATTTCGGGGGCCGTGACCACGGCAACACCGCCATCAGGCATCGCGTGTAGCTGCTTACGCAGTAGCTGAATTTGTGTTCCGCCTTTCCAGGCGTGGGGCATCAACTCACTGGCAGCTTGATCATAACCATCAATTGCTCCCCAACGAAAACCGATTCCGGGAGACATGACCAGCCGGTCGTAAACTAATTCACCACCACCTTGAAGGCGAACGGTTTTACTCACAGGATCGACATCAACCACCGCATCATGGATAACATTAACCCCGTATCTATCCTTCAGGATTTCGTAGTTATGAGTGATTGATTTTAGCTTAACAAACCCCGCCATCACCGCATTGCCCAGCGGACAGGTTGTATATTGAGGATGAATCTCCACCAGAGTGACATCAATCTCCGGATCCAGCTTGCGGATATAACGTGCCGCCGTGCTGCCGCCAAAACCACCACCAATCACCACCACTCGTCCTTTCTTTGTGGGTTTGGCAAAAACAGGGGCGCTGGCCAAGCCCAGAGTAGCGGCTCCTGTGATGGTAATAAACTGTCTGCGTGAAACGGCCATTAAGGAGACTCTGAATAAGTTGGGTTGGTATGAAAAAACAGCCGTAGGAGCCAAGCTTTAGCTTGCGAAAGAGCAGCGGGTTATCGCCATCTGAAGATAGCTCCTACAGATTACTATTTCAAGCCACTGAAATAGCGCGCTAACGCTTCAATCTGTTCATCACTGTAACCCCGGACAATACGATTCATAATAACCCCCCGGCGCTGCATCGACTTGAAAGCATGCAAACTGTTTTTCAGGTAGTCATGGGAAAGACCATTCAGAGAAGGAATATCGCCCTGGCTTTCACCTTCGGGCCCATGGCAGGCCATACAGGGAAATGCCAGCATTTCAGGGCTGACCGGCTGGGCTTGTACGGCCGAAACACAATACAACACAGCCACCAAAAAAAAGACCCGACCTAGAGGCAAAACATATCGATTCATTAAGGCAGATTACTACACACCGAGACCATGGCACTCTGCCCCGACGCATTTGCACTACCACAGTCATTAACAGTCCACTGACCACTGGGTTTAAAATTATAAATATAATTCAGTGCACCAAGATAATATGGCGCACTGCTAAAGGGTAGTTGATCATCAGCTATTTCGGTTCCTGGCGGCAAGCCCGCCTCAGGGCCGACATCATTCAGATTAACCAGCAACGCCTTGTTTTTCCAGCCGTGGGGCACCGCCACATGACACGCAGAACAACGAAATGTGGCGGTAACAAAAGAATAAAAGCTTGCGTGAGCAGAGTGGAGATTAACCCCCGTGTCGGGACTACCGCCAAAGCATAAACTCCCTCCCAATGCTGCCGTACTAAAACCACTTTTTATGTCAACAGCAGGATTAGGATTTCCGTAGGCATCGTAATTATGACATTTGAAACAGAGGGCATTCGGGTCATTTGAACCGGTCATTACATCCCAGCCACCCTTGAGCAGGAAGTTGCTATTTGAACCGTGGGGCCCCCAGGGATTGCCATCCTCACCGCCATCAGGTACCGCAGTCCCCGCTTGAGTATCCGAACCATGACAGTCAGAACAGTACATGCTTTGGGTTCCTACGCCGGCATTCCAGGGAGGTAAAAAAGCGGCAGTGTCGCCATTCAAGTCACGTTCAACCCCGGTACGCCCGGTGGGTTTCATCACTGGGTGCCAGCTGCGGTGGTTATTGTCACTGAAATTAACCGTTTTGGTACATCTCAATGCAGAGTAGGGCTTTGGATCTACTGACGAACCATTTGCACCACTCCAAGGCTGACCATCCCAAGGTGAAGCGAAAAAGCCAGGGTTGCCCGGTGGATTTGAGGCAAATTTATTGACATCATCGACGCCACAGGTGGATGCAACTGTATCGCTCGACCCGTATGTAATATCAAGCCCGGTACAGGTTTCACACACACAACTCGGATCATCAGAACTATTACCATCACAATCTGCAGAAGTGTTATTAAAAACCTGCTGAGGGACCCACTGCCACTCTATTTGCCAAACATTGTACTCCCAGGTGTATTCATAATATTTATAGGCTGACACCTCACCTGAATAAGCACCCGAATCATTTGTAAGTGTAGGCGAACCCTGATGATGAATGGGTGCCTGAAACTCCATCGCCTGATTGGTGTAGTAGATCACTCCATTGGTGCCGGAGGGAGTACCACCAATGTAACCCAGCGCCGGCGGATTGGCATCATCAAAGCCGTAGTCTGAGTGGCATTTGAGGCACACTTGGTACTCCCGGGTCACATAGGCTTCAGTCACTAGGTTGGAGCCGTTTTGTGGCGGTACGCCACTTTTGATGTTGTAGCTGATGGGCAGTGTACCGAAGGAACTGGCACCATAGCTGGGTTCGACTCCCCAGGTGCCTCTGAGTACCCCGGAGATCAGATTGCTGTGTTCGGTGGACTCGGTCAGATTGTGGTCATGGGTGCCCGCAGCCGCAGGATTTGAGGGGGCGTCGGTGGCTAGGCGGTTTTTGGTGACCCGGTGGGGGTTGTGGCAGTCGGTGCATTCGGCGTGGCGGTTCATCAGGTTGCCTTTGCCCAGAGTGAGCGGGGTTTCGATCATCTCTTTGCCATCACCACTATTACCGGTATTGCCGATGTCGTGGACTTCGGCGTTGGCCGGTTGTTCGCTGCTGGTGATCGGCATGTGCCGGGCCAGTTGGAAGTCGCTTTTGATGTCGGGGACTTGGGGGTTGCTGCCGTCCAACACATAGTAAGGCTCAGCGCTGCTGGCGTGACATTGGTAACAGGTCTCTTCAATGGCGGAAGTGCCACCACCCGCTTTGATCACTTGACCGCTGGGGGGTACATCAGTGGTCCCTTCTCTGAGCAGGCGACGAGAGCCAGCGACAGTGTGGGTGTCGTGGCAGTTGAGGCAGGCGGCTTGCCAGACTTGAATGCCTGCGGGGAAGTCACGTTCACTGGCGGCGGTAGCATTGTAAGTTTCATTGGCTACTTGTTCACTGGCGTGGGCGGAGTCGACCCACCCCTCTTTGTTATGACAAGCGAGGCAGATGATGTCGTTGTTTTCGTCAAAGTTGACCAGGTTGGGGTTGCTCCCATGCCCCACTGGGTCGCTGTTGACCTGGAAGCGGTTGAGGCGCAGGAATTTAATGTCGGTGCCGCTGTCGTCACGAATGTGCGGGTCGTGGCAGCTGACGCACTCCAGTTTGGGGGTGTTGCCGTCCTGCGGGTCGGGAATCAGCGGAATCAGCGGGCGCAAGCCAGGGCCACGCACGCCCACATGGGGCGAGGCGAGCGGATCGGTCAGTTCGCCGTCGGCCAGTGCCAGGGCGCTGTTGTAGGTGATGGAGATCGGGTGGTCGTTGGTCAGGTCAGTGCCGATGTTGCGGGTATTGCCACTGTTAGCACCATAGCTGCCATCGGGCATGACGCCACCGGTGCCGGTATTGTTCATGGCGATAGTTGAGGGGCCACCATTCATTACATTTACCGCGCCCACGGCAATAACACCGTCGTGGCAGGAGAGGCACAGTTTGGATGAGCTGGTGGGGGCCGTCGGTGTCGCACCGGCCAGTTGAGTCGCCTCCATGGAGCTGGAGTCGTACATACTGTAGGTTGCGGTGTAACCGGTATCACCTTCCAGGCTGCGGTTCCACAGTGGAGCAGGAGCGCTGGTATTGGCTCCATGAGGGGTGTGACAGAAGACGCAGATTTGTGATTCAGAGGTAGCGGTGACATCGCGGGGATCAGCACCATTGCCACCCCAGGTCATGGAGAGGTTGTGTTGGGTGTTGGCTATATCTGATATTTTTGCGGCTTGGCTGTTGCCCAGTAGCAGTAGTGTTCCCATGACAACAATAGCAATGTGACTAACTCGCATTTACCCACCCAAAACAGCACTAATAAATAATAATGTATCGGTATTTTATACAAAAGAGTTAACCAATTATACCCTAAAAAAATAACAAAAATATCACATCATCTTAACAGGATGAGTAAATCCTACCCCATAGAAACACGAAATAATGTGTAAGGCAGCTCCATAACATCCTATCACCACTATATTAGTGCATCTCTGCACGTCATATTGATTTCACCGTGGAATTAAAAATATGAGTCGCACTCGTAGTGTTCGGTGACTATTTTTTGTTTTACTGTGGAATCAAGAGGTTGTACAGCATACGTATTTCTATCTGAGGACTAAGCACATGGTCTGCGGATTCGCCCCGGCTTCCGCTTAAAACATCTTAAGCCGCAGAACCCACCCTCTCACGGCAACGTAACACAAGCTTCCATCATGCCTTGCCGCAAGGGCCTATCAGCACTACCACAATCAGCATCAGTCCACTGCCCACTCGGCTTGAAGTTATAGA
>UOFP01000295.1_pt1 | contig 12448 bp, 5 predicted proteins | sample 1988921 | NCBI WGS metagenome assembly UOFP01 (sample SAMEA4712195, study PRJEB27164) | hydrothermal vent metagenome | biome: marine basaltic hydrothermal vent biome; feature: marine hydrothermal vent; material: mineral | place: Pacific Ocean | collected 2011-06-14/2011-07-23 | depth 1719 m | reverse complement strand
AGTAGCCATTTGCTCTGTTGCGGACGATAAGCCAGGCCCAGTTGTATGCTGCGGTTATTTTGTTTTTCGCCAGTCATTTTTGATGTTTCACTTAATTTGAATGCTGTCAGCAGTGAGAGTCTGGATTTGGGTGTGGTCTGTAGTGATGATGCAATACGCCAGCCATTTTCTGTTTGGCTGTTGCGCGATTCCACACGGGTGGTTGCCATCCAGCTGCTGGGGCTTCTGTAAGTCGCACCCACCGACGTGGCGGTGAAGTCATTGGTGTTGCCGCTGGAAAAGGGGGTGTTGGGGTTGAGCGGTGTAACAGCTGCATTGCTGAGTGTTCTGGATTCTTCTGCACCCACATCCAAACTCCATTTTTCATTGATCTGAAATTTCTGTTGTACCGCCACGTTGGCGCTGCTGGTTTCACCATTGAGGCTGGAACTCTTTTTAACGCCGGTATAAATTTTTCCGCCACTCCAGGGTGTGGATTTTATGCCCATCAGGGTACTGCGGGTATCGCGTACTTCGCCATCGGTGATCTCCTGCTCCACGAACAGGCTGGCATTACTGTTGAGTTGATAGTCAGCACCGAGACGGGTGCGGGTTGGGTAGTCAACACTATTGCTGCTGTTCAGATTTTGTTCCCGGTCAGCCCGTAGTTTGAGACGATCGTTCAAGAAATCGCGACTGATGCCAGCCGTGATCTGTTCCGATGTTTGTTTATCACCGTTACCACGGTTGTCGGTGACATTACGCAGACCGGCTTTAAGGCGCATTTTGTTAGCCGTTGTTTCAACCTTGGCTTCAACGAGATCACGTGTGGTATTGGTTTCTGTCTGTTCCTGACGATAAAGCTGTGCCGTGATATTGAGGTTATCCATTGCCTTTATTTTGGTCTCCAGGCCAGCTTTGCGCATGCCGTTTTCTGAACTGTTGGTTTGGCCAATCCCAAAGCCGTTGTCGCGGTTGTTTAGATAGAGTGTGCTGCTGCTATTTTTAGTGTTGTGTTCTACTTCCACTTGGTAGGCGCTGCCGTTGGCAGTGCCTGCGGTATCAATGCTGTCAATGGAGTGGGCGGCTTCAAGGTTGATTTTGGTCTGGGTATTGAGTTTGTAGCTGATATCGATACCGCTGAGTTTGACCTCACCACCGGTGCGCCCTTCTTCTATGTGGGTAATGCCAACGGCCAGTTTATCTGTCGCATTGACTTTAGCACGGCCACCGATACTCACTTTGTCATCAAACTCATCGTATGATTCGTATTTCACCACCAGATAAACGTGATTTAAGTTCTGGTTCGTGCTGAAGAGCGGCTCACGGAGGGTGATGACACCTGCTGCATAGTCGATGTCGTAATCTTTGTGACGTGTCAATTGTTGGGTATTGACGATATCTTCACCCCGAAAGCGGTCGCGTGTTTCGATGGTGACGGTTTCAGCGTTTAAGGCAACCCGGTTGCGAGAGAGGGTATATGGGCCGGTGCTGCCCTTGCCACGGAACTCATCTTTAATGAATGCCTGATTGGTTTCGCTGCCGAAGAGAATGAGGTCATATGTGTCATCACGATAACGCGATTTAATACCGGTAAGAGCACGGTTGTACTGCGCCAGTTCGGTATCATTAAAGGCGGTTTCGTAGTCACCAAACAGAAAGTAAAATTCATCACGCTCCAGTTTTAAATAGAGTTTTTCGGCACTGCTGGCGCCATAGCCATCACGGCTGGTATCGCCATAAACGGTGTAATAACTGCCTGGGTCGATGGCTTGGAACATCCCGGGATCACCCGCCGATTTGTGGGGCCGCACTTTGGCTGAATCATAGGCCATGGTGAGCAGCCACTCTCCTTTAATCTGGCCTTTGGCATAAAAGGCGATACGGCCGTCCTGGTAGAGGTTCTCTTCAGCGGACTGGCCCTCCAGGGACTGTATATTTCCACTGAGGCGGTTAAAGCCGGTACTGCCTTCAGCCAGGCCAACAATAATCCAGTTACGTTGTTTTGATTTGAGGTGGGTGCGAAGCTCCAGTTCATTACCGTTTGACAGGGGCAACTCGATAACGATGTCATCGGTTTCGTTACTGGGTTCCAGCGTAATAAAGGCGATGCCTTCTTCTTCTGTTTGAGTGTAGTTTCGGTTGCTGGGGGCACCCGGCATGTTATCGGTATTGAACTCATCTTTTTGGGCCATCTTGAAGGGGCGGTTGAGGCGAAACTCGATGCCTACGCCTCGGTGAACCCGATAACCATCTTTATCGAAAAAACGCAGTGCAATTACCGGACTGGTGATGCCATCTGCAATCAGCACTGATTTCTCTTTAACCAGCTCTGCCCGCACTGGCGCACTGGCGTAATGAACGTTACGGGTGAACTCTTCAACAACGCGGCCAAGGGTGTCAATGAGGGTTGCTTTCAGTGTATTGTCACCCACAATCAGATCAACACCGGCCCAACTGCTCAATGTGGCACTGTTATTATTTTTGATGCTGCCGTTGAAGTTAACCGCAGGTACAGGTTCACCATTTAAACTGAGTTGAATGGTGGTGTCAGCGTGATGTTTGATGGTGACCCCTGTGGTTGGGGTGTGAGGAATATACGTTTTTTCAGGCAGCAACCACTCGGTGTCAGCATTTTGCTGGTTTAACCAAACGCTGTCATAGCGGGGGAGTGTTTGTTTCTCTTCCGTTTGCGGCATAGCTTGAGCAGCCTGAACGCCTTCAGTGGTTACGCTCTCTTTTTTGCCGATGACAGCATAGTCCGCTTTGCGCTTAGTCGTTAAGATTATCTCCTTCTTGTATACCACGGCTTCAACCCGGCGGTTTTGCGCTCGGCCGGTTTCACTATCGTTGTCTGCAAGTGGCATATCAGCACCTTTGCCTTCAACGGTAACGTTCTCCTTGTGAAGGCCCAGTGTTGCGTTCATTTGATTGGCTACATTGTGGGCGCGCAGCTCAGAGAGGCGCTGGTTATTTGTATAGGTTTTTTTGGCCGCGCTACGCAGGAGCTTGTTGTCACTATGGCCCACCGCGTGGATGCGAATGTTGTTGTGATGACGAAATTGTTCGGTAAATTCATCTACCATCGCTTCATTTTTTTTATTCAGTGTGGCGCTACCTGATTCAAAGGATGGCTTAATGGTGAGCTCGTCAATGGTGAGCTCGTCAATGGTGTGTGACGTGGATTGTTCCACATTGAGTTCGATCGAATGTGTTGCTGCAGGAGTACGTTGGTTCTTTTTATTCGGCGTATTAAATGCAGCAATTGCTTTGATCAGAAGCACCCCACTTTCAATACGGTCAATGCCTGCCAAAGTGAATTGCAGCGATCTTTCCCAGTCCGCTTTTTGGTCCCCCAGACGGTAAATTAGCAGTTGTTTGCGCACTTCAGGGTCTGCAACTGTTTTGCCGTCGATGCGACTACTGCCGGGTGTGTACTGAGTGCCTTTGGGAGAGATAATACTCAAACGCAGGTTCTGAGTAGCAACAACCTGGCTTTGCATATTGATTTGGTAGACGATGCTGTTATCTTCCTGGGTCGCCAGGTTACTGATTTGCAGCAATAACTCGCCTTTAGGATTCGGCTTTTTCTGGACATAAAAATCAGCACGCCAGAGTGTCCCGCCTTGAATGTCGACAAACTGCGATATTCCACTGCCCGCAAAGCGATTGTTCTCTTCTGTTGCGACAACCTGATATTGCGAAGGAATCGTATCCAGATCAATCTGTACAACATGGGTGCCGGGTTGCACATTTTCAAAGTGGTACATGCCACGTTCATCGGTGATGGCATAACGACCATTTTCCATGTAGATGCGCACGCCTTTCAGGCCGTTATTTTGTTGCTGCTTTCCGGTACTTGTATCATCGAAATTAATGATCACCTGGCCCATCAGCAGGGCACGATAACGCATCAGTTCATCAACCATTAGAATGTCGTGTTCGGCGGTATTGGAGGTGGCGGCCCCGTTGTTGGCGGTGGCATAACTGCTGCTGGTACCCACGCCACGACTGCGGGCACCGACTGAAGCAACGTACTCTATATTATATGTTGTTGCCGTGGCGACATCACCCAGGTTGAAGGTGATGGAATTACCGTTGTCGCTAAAAGCGGAGCTTGGTACTGCAGCACCATTAATCAATACCGACCCTGTTTCCAATCGAAATCCCTGGGGCAGTGTTTCCGTCAACACCACGTCATTGAGGAGTACAGCGGTCGTGTTCTCTAAGCTCATTTTGTAATGTACGAAGTCACCCGGTGCCGCACTTGTTTTGCTGGCTGAACGTTGCAGGTACATCGGGGTTGTCAATGGGTCAAGCGGAATATCAATGTGTAGAGGTGGCCCCGGAAGTAGCGGAAATACTTCACCACGGGAGCCCAGTGTGATGGTGAGATTGCTGATATTGAGATTGTAGAGTAATTCAGTTGATTTGTTTGAGGGCCAGGCATATTGAGCCCCGCTGGGAAGGGTGACCACCAGTTTATAGTTACCGGCAGCTGCAAATGGAAAACGGTAATTGCCTTCCCCATGATCATATGTACGACCACTGCTGTCGGTCACGGTAGCACCTGTTGTCATGGCAGCAGGATAGCGACTGGTACCGTCGTCACCGTATACGATGGCTGGCAAACCGGTGTCGATGTCGATCATTTCAACACGGTAGCCATTTAACCGTTGGCCAGTGGCGCTATCGAATACAACCCCAAAGGGATCGATCAACACCATAGAGACTCGACTATCGGAGGCATCTACATCGTCAGTGTAACTAAAGAGGACTTCTGTATTGGTATTTATATCCAGCGCCCCGTCACTGGGCGTGGCGGCTTTTGCTGCCAAGGTGATGTAGCCTGAAAAAATGCCTGAGTCTGGTGCGGTCTCCATCAGTTTAACCACTTCTGTTTCACCGTTAGCATGAATGTTTACGCTGACAAGGATCTCTTCTTGTGTGCTTCTATTCAGGTTTTGATCCAGATCGGTTACCCGTAGAAAAATTGTTTGTTGGCGGTTGAACTTGCTGGTGATTTGCAGGGGAATTGGACCATCGGTGACCGGTGTTCCTGGCTGACCCGGTATATCAGGTGCAGCTATAGGCAGAAAGACGTTGTTATCACTGCGATAGGATGTGGGGTTAACTAACATCAGCTCAGCATTGGTTGAGGGGGAGTACTGTAGAATCTCCAGGGTACCTTCGGTGCGTTCCAGCAGGTTGAACGAGACGTTTTCTCTATTTATCTCCGTCCCATTGGCTTGCTGCACGAATGTCACCTGGTTATCGCCGATGTCTGCATCGGTGGTAAAGGTAAAAGTGGCTTGCAAATTTTGCTCGAGCAGCGGCTCCAAGCTGTCCAGACTAAAGTAGTGGGTTGTTGTTGTGCCATTGTCGGTTGTAGACAAGAGGGTGGCGTTGGCACCGATTAAGGTCACTTGAGTATTAATGGGGGTCGTTATTAATATTCTGTGCTCAGCCAGGGTGTTTGAACCCGCGTTCAGGATGTCGATATCCACCGTTTGTGGTGTGCCAACATAAACATTGTTGAATGGGCTGATGGTCATTGCGGCATAGTTGAGTGGGCCCATGACAACAAAGGTGTCGGTGTTTGATAATGTTGTGAAGCCCGTTATGCCCTTGACTTCATAGTTAACACTCGCGGTATTACTGATATGGGTTCCCCAGGCCGTATCTGCATGTGCAGGGATAGTACAGAGTATAGTAACCAGCAGCACACTCCAGATTATCAGTGGTTTGCACCGGTGTGGCAGTGCCTTCACCCAGGCCAAAAAACTGCGGGTGAAGGCATTGTCTGTTAGTACTCCGCCAAGGTTGTATTGATGAAGTACAGGCCTGCGGACAAAGGACAATTGCTTAGTCGATTGTCACATCAAAAGTGACGGTGGCACTGCCACCGCCGGATGCCAGGGTGCCGACATTGACAGTGATAACTCCTGCCACAACGGTCACCTCATCTATGTCAGCAGCATCCGTTTTGCTAACGGTGTTGAGTGTCACGCTGTCAGCTACGTAGGTTGTGTCTGTTGGGGCTGCATCGGCTAATACGACATTGTCGGCATCGGTACCGCCGTTATTAGTGACAGTAATAGTGTAAGTCACTGTGCCGCCGGGGATGTAAAACTCACCAGTAGGTCCGGTCAAACCATCATCGACACTGTTGCTTTTAGCCACATCGATAGTGGCCGATTGAACAACATAGTCCAGACTGGCTGAATGGATTTTGTCTCGGGCAATATCGTTAGCTGTATCGGTACCCTGTGTGTCAGCATAGACATAATCTTTGCTGTCTTCGGTATCACTGGCGGGTTCTGCCGGAACAGGTAAGCCGGTGGATAACAGTGTGGTTGCCCTGAGGTGGTAAGTGGCAACTTGGGTATCTGTTACCGAGAGGGGGATGTCACCTACAACAAAGACAGATATGGTTATATCTGCCGCCAAGTTATCAATCGATGTGGCGGTATCTATTCCCGGATCGTAGGTGTTATTACCATTAGCGTCAACATATACCGCAACAGCTGTTGCATTGAAATTATCACCCGCATCAGCCGTGAACGCGAGACTGTAGTCGAACATTTCGTTACCAGTATTGTGAACAGTGTAATGTAGCACTTGACCGCTGGCGCCTGGAGAGATATTGAGGTTGCCGCCCGTGCCGGCAACGGTCAAGTCAACTTTGGCATCAACGGTAAAATCAACTGAGTTACTAATGACATCGGTCTGGTTAAGGCCACCCACTTCATAATCGACGCTGGCGGTGTTTGCGATGACGATACCTGAGGCGGTTGCCGCCATAGCCCCGGATGAAGTAGCAAATATCATAATGGCACCGACCGTTACGGCTAGTGCCCTTATTGAGGATCGAATAATAAACATAGCGATGTCTCCTGTTATTTCAATCTGGCGCTGAAGCGGACAGTGCCTTTGCCGCCAGCAGCAATTGAATCGATGGTCCAACGAATATGGGTGTAGTCTTTGGCGATGGCAGAGCGGCTTTTACCGTCTTTATCTTCGATCATTAATTTATCTGCCGTACTAAAGCTTTTGCTATCGTTGATGGAGAAGGTAACGAGAGCACCGTTTTGCTCTGCACTGCCTTCAAGGTAAATGAGGTCTTTAGGGATCGGGTTAGTAATGACCACCTTGTCTGCCTTCCGCTCACCTTTGTTGTAATACTCGGTGGTATATACAACTTTGTCACCGGGAACGACATTTACGGGTTTAACGAGCCTGACTATTTTTTTGCCCCGTTCGTCTAAAATTTCAATTTCTTCAGCAACAATCATCTTGAGTTCGATGACACCCTTTTCATTCGCCTGTGCGCAAGAGAAGGCAAAACTGAGAGCCGCGAGCAAGAGAGATAAAATTAATTTTTTCTGTTTCATAACTGTATTCCCCCGTTGGTTACAGCTGTCTGGTTTCAAATAAATCGTTTATTCTTAGGCCTTTGCATTGTCTTACGCTTGCATAATTCAGGCCTAAATTTAAATGATTAGTGTTTTCAATGAGTTGAATGGCGAATCCTATGTGATTGGTTATCGGCTTTAGATGTGATACTTGAAAAAAATATTTAACATGCTGATTATTATAGCAATCATATTGTTGGACATTACGCATTGAGTAACAATGTACCTCACACAGTGATACAAAATGTCAGTTATTACCTAGATCTTGCAAATGATCGTGCCTGCACAGTGCAAGCTATTGATTTGTATAGTGAATGATAACCTTTAGGAAATCCTTATTGTGATTGCCGAAAGGTTTCATATTACTATACGGATCAATAGGTTGTGCTGAGTGAGTGTGAGCACTTGCAGGATTTAGGTATTAATAAATGGCGATGGGAAAATATGAGAAAGGCTTTGATAAATGAGCGTCTCTTCCGTTCTAATCAGGAGCCGGCTGTCGTGTAAGCGAGACCATTTTCGGGAGAGTTGATATGAGTGTTTTAACCATTTCGCCTGAGCGGGGGCTCTCGTCGCCGCAGGTTATTAATGACCCGTTACAAATCTGTGCTGAGCTGGGGCGTAGTAGTGTGTTGTTTGAGCAGTGGCAGGTGGGTCAACCATTGGTGGCGGATGCAAGCGAGGCGCAGGTAATTGCGGCGTATCAGCGTGACGTCGATCGCTTGATGAAAAAAAATAATTCCCGCGTTGTTGATCTGGTCAGTATTGGTCCCGACCACCCCAAGCGGGGTGAGCTTCGCAGTCAGTTTTTGGGTGAACATACCCACAGCGATTTTGAAGCGCGTTTTTTTGTTGAAGGGCGAGGGCTGTTTTACCTCCATATCAAAGGGCAGGTGTACGGTTTGATGTGTGAAGCAGGTGACCTGATTAGTGTACCCAAAGGTATTCCCCATTGGTTTGATATGGGGGAGTTACCCGATTTCAAATGTATTCGCCTCTTTTCTGATCCGGCGGATTGGGTTGCTGAATACACCGATAGTTCAATCGCCGCCAGTTTTCCCAGCTTTGAACGCTTTGCGGAGCAGTATCTGTGATTGAAGTAATCGCCCAGTCGATCAAGTGGGTTGATAACGATACAAAACCACTTTGTTGAAAGTGTTGCCGGGATTGCACTATGCCAATTGTTAATTATGGTTAAAGCCATTAATTAAATATAAGGGATATCCGACATACTACCCGGAGCAGATAACGCAAATGGTGCATAAGGGATGTAGAATTCATTAAAATACCGCTCTTACTGGTCTTTTTGCCCGCTCTGTCTAGGCAAGTATTCGTTGCGTAGCCCACTATGCGCCCAATACCTGCCTAGACAGAGCGAACAAAAATCCGGTGCAATAACGGTACTTTAATTTTTTCTACATCCCTAAGCGCCGTAAAACAAGAGGTCATCATGAAGACACTGCTGAACAATCTTACCATTAAAGCCAAGCTGACTCTGTTGGTCGTAATTAATGTGTTCTTTTTTATTCTCGCCTGTGGCTATGCCATTCAACAGATGGATCAGATTGGTGAAGAGGTTGTCGGAATCGCCGAGCGCGACCTTCCCCTGATGGATATGGTCTCAAAAATTACCGTCTATCAGGTTGAGATGAAAGTGCTATTTGAACGTGCCGGGCGCTTCGGTATGGTGATTGATCACGAACAAGGTGTATCGGAGCGTTTCAATGAGGTGGTGATGGACTTTGATGAATTAAGCGCCAAGGTGGATGAGATGATTCTGCATGGTGAGTCACTTGCCAAACAGGCACAGGATAGTGCGGTTGATGAAGTGGCGCGCCGGGAGTTTTTGGGTATTTTTGAACGCCTTAAGGTGATTGAAGAGAAGAATCTCCAATTTGAGAGTCGTGCCCGCGAGGTGTTTAAGTTGATTAAATCCGGCAATCTTCAAGAGGCCGATGTTCAAATGGCGACGGTGGCGGTGTTTGCGGATGAAATTGCCATTGAACTGGAAGCGATGTTGGTGGAGGTGGAGCGCTTCACCGAAGAAGCTGCCGTGGCAGCTGAGGAGCACGTGCTGAGTGCTGAGAAAGTTTTGATCGGTATTGTTGTTATTGCGCTGCTTTTGAGTGGTCTGTTGGCACTGATGATAATCAACAATATCAAAAGTGGTTTGGCGGCCGGCATGGTGGCAATGCAGCGGATTGCTGATGGCGACCTTTCTCAGCCAGTCAGGGTGACCAGTAAAGATGAAGTGGCGGATATGCTGTTAAGCCTAGAACAGATGCGAACCAAACTTTCGGGCGTGATTGATGGCATTGATGGTTCATCAGTCATCCTAAGCTCTGCATCTGAGGAGCTTAAGGCGGCCAGTGAAGAGACCAGCCAAAGTGTTTATCAGCAAAAACAGGAGACCGAGCAGTTGGCTGCTGCGATGAACGAAATGGCGGCAACGGTACAGGAGGTGGTGTGCAGCACAACTTCGGCAGCGGAGGCAGCTCAAGAGGCGATGAATGAGTCTGAAAATGGTCGTATGGCGGTCTCTGAAACAATCGGATCGATCCAGTTATTGGCCGATGAAGTCCAGCGTTCATCGGCTGCTATCACTAAACTCGGTGGTGAGAGTGATAATATAGGCATGGTGCTGGATGTGATTCGTGGTATCGCTGAACAGACTAATCTGCTGGCACTGAATGCAGCGATTGAAGCGGCCCGTGCCGGTGAACAGGGGCGCGGTTTTGCCGTGGTTGCTGATGAGGTGCGTACCTTGGCCACGCGCACCCATGACTCGACACAGGAGATTCAATCAATGATTGAACGCCTGCAGGTAGGGGCGCGTGACTCGGTTCAGATAATGGACGAGAGCCGTAAGCAGATGGACGAGAGTGTGCGCAAGGCAACTGAAGCGGGTGCCGTATTGGAGGCGGTGCTTGGTGCCGTGACCCGTATTACCGATATGAACCATCAAATCGCCAGTGCCGCTGAGCAACAGCGTTCGGTAACTGAAGAGCTGAATCATAATATTTTGACTATCTCTGAGGTGGCTGATCGGAACGCATGCACCAGCAACCAAACGGCACAAGCCAGTACCGATCTGGCTGAAACTGCGGTGAAGTTGAAGGGGATGATAAAGAGCTTCAAGCTCGCTTAATGCCAAGCTTCAGTTGGTTTGTTGAATGGTAGCTGTTAAGCCATCCCTAAACCCAGTAGGCTGTTTTTGTCATTATTTTTGAGGTGAGTTTCATCATACCTTTAATCGGGAGTGGTAGCTCAGCACCACCGGCATGCAGTGCCACCGTGGCATGGCGGGCTTCATCCTCTTTCATCTGTTGCAAAATAGTCTGGCTTTTTTCATCTTTGGGGGTGATTTTAGCCATGTGCTCATCTAAGTGTTTAACCACTTGACGCTCTGTCTCTACCACAAAACCAAGACTCCATTTGTCACCAGCCAAACCGGCAATTGCACCGATGGTGAGTGAACCCATGTACCAGAGTGGATTCATCAGGCTGACATGAGTGCCCAGCTCCTTGGTTCGGGTTTTACACCACGCCAGGTGATCATTCTCCTCCAGTGCCGCACGTTCCATTTTGCTGCGAACCTCGGGCAGACGGGCGGTAATGGACTGACCTTGATAGAGCCCCTGGGCCGACACTTCACCCGCATGATTAATGCGCATCAAGCGACCGGCCAGTTGACGTTGTTCGCTAGTGATTTCACCCTCTTCAATGTTGGTGGCGGGGTTGGGGCGCTCGGTAATGATGGGTTGACCAAATATGGTGCGCAAGCCGTTGTCCACCGTAGATATCAGGTGATCGATTGCTGAGTAGTGGCGTGAGTTTTTCATGGATTCCCTCTCCCGAGGCTAACAGATAACCCCATATTAATGGATTAGTTGACGTGTCAGCAAGCTGATGGGGTGAATGACTTCAATAGCTTGACCTTGCTGGCGAAGACCGGCTGCCAAGTACATGGCGCAGCCAATATTACTGCTGACGAGTATGCTGTGCTGACTACGTTGTAGTGAGTCTAATTTTGCTTGGCGCAGCTGTTGGGCCATTTTTGGCTGTTCCAGCATATAGCTGCCTGCCGCGCCACAACAAAGATGGTTGCCTGCCAGTGGCTCTATTTTTAACTCAGGAATGAGTTTGAGTAACTCAAAAGGTATTGTGGCTTGCTTGAGTACATTCCGCTGGGTGCAGGGGAGGTGCACCGAGACGGACGTTTTTAACGTCTTGAATTTCAAATTGTTAATGCCATTTTTGAGTAAAAAACCACTTATTTCATTTACTTTGAGCGAAAATTTATCAGCTTGTGGGGTATTGAGTTGTTGGTTGTATTCCATTAGATGAGCACCACAGCCAGTTGCACAATGGATGATCTGCTCGATGCTCTCATCAGCAAATGCGTCAATATTTGCCTCAGCTAAGGGTTGGCTGTGGGCGGTATCTCCCGCGTGGTGGTGCAGTGCGCCGCAACACGCTTGCTGGGCCGGAATGGTCACCCGAAAACCAGTATGGGTTAATAGTGTGATGGCATCCCGCAGAGTTTGTTGGTCACAAATGTCGGCGATACAACCAGTAAAAAGTGCAACATGCCCACGTTCTTCATTAATTGCCGGGTATTGGTCTGCCCAGTTTTTACGTGCGGGGAGTGGCTCTGGTAACAGCGTGTTGATATCCGGTGGCGCTTTTGTCAAATGCTCTATTCCTTTGCTGAATAGTTTATAAGTGCCACTGAGTTGTGTAAGGCGTATCAGTTTTGCACTGTAACGTAATTTTTTTCTAGAGGCGGTGATCTCGAGTAATTTTATTTTCCCCCGGTTCGGTTGCTCTTCCTGTGCCCATTGCCGTGCTCGTACACCATCAATCAACTCACCATATTTCACCCCGGAAGGGCAGGCGGCTTCACAGGCGCGGCAGTTGAGGCAGCTATCGAGATGCTGTGTCAGTTGTTCGTTCAGCGGAAGGTTATCGCGCAGCAACGCCTGCATCAATGCGATTCGTCCACGGGGGGATTCCGTTTCATTGTGATGCGTCGCATAGGTGGGGCAGTGGGG